>Ga0136601_1000129_pt1 | contig 38124 bp, 31 predicted proteins | sample AntRauMFilla2699_FD_181020 | JGI IMG/M metagenome (GOLD analysis project Ga0136601, IMG submission 181020) | Saline lake microbial communities from Rauer Islands, Antarctica - Metagenome Filla 2 #699 | ecosystem: Environmental > Aquatic > Non-marine Saline and Alkaline > Saline | place...
CATTCCCATTTTAGCGCGTTTCCCAAAGCCCAGATGCGGTAAGCGCGCGCTTCGTTTCGTGGGGTCATTGTCTCAGTCTCCTATCTGGTCGGTGGAAATATGGAGCCCATCAATCGGCCCGTGATCTTCCCGGCGATACGGCGGCCAATGCGCTTCGGGATGGCCTTGCCGGGTTTGGAGTGCGTGGCGGTCTGCACGTCGCCAAGGATCTTGGCCAGCGCATAGAGTTTGCTGCGGAACTGGCTGAGTGTCATTCCTTCACCTTCTCATAAAGCCCGGTCAGGGCGTTCCAAATTTCCAGCCGGTCAACCGTGGCCGCGCCTTGGGTCAGGGACCGGTCCGCTTCGTTCAATGCGTCCTGCGTGCTGGTCGCGCCGATCATGATTGTGCCGTAGCGGCCTGCGTAGCGGTAAGAAGTCCAGCCGTGGGCGGCGCAGGGGCGTTCGGTGTGGTTCATGTCAGGCCCATCATGAAATCTCCCGAAGCACGGGTTGTATGGTCACGCGCTCGGACCATATCCGGACGGCGGCCTGCAGGGTTTCGCGCCTCTCGTCTTGGCTGGTGCCCACCGGCACAACGAGGACAACGCCATGTGCGGTGGTGCCATCCGGCAGGGTGATTTCCCCCACGGTGTCGATCACCAGAGTCATTGCTGTTTGGCTTGGTGTTTCGTTCGTGTTCATCTGTCTGTCTCCTTCTCTTGATCGTCGCGCTGGCGGTCCATAATCCGGAACAGGTGCGTGGCGAAGTCGGTCATGGTTTCTATTTCCTTCTCTTGGCCGGCCTCGGTGATGTTCATCTCTCCACCTCCGCGCCCGGTGTTGTCAGCAGGTTTTTCGTCATGGCCTGCGATCCGGCGCGCAGAGGGGTCATCACCTCGTCGGGCAAGTTGAGCGCGTGGCCCTCATCAATGACGCCAGCCAGCTTGCCATGCCAGTCGCACTGCTTCTTGGTTTCAGGGTCTGGAATGGCGGCAATGATTTCTGCGGCTTGATCCAAGCAAGCGCCCGCGTCGTCGGCTTCAGCGCATCCTATCTGGCCTTCGTCGTAAGTCTTGCTGTGAAGCCGGATTATGAAACGGCCTCCGCTGTAAATGTCCATGTTAACTCCAAGCCACGGCTGACTGCCGATCTTTTCGACAAGCGCGCTGTGCAGCGCGGCAAGCTGGTCAGGTATGTCGTTCGTGTTCATGTCTGTCTCCTTTGTGGTGGTGTTAGGAACGTGCCGTTGCCGTCTCCGAAATCGTGAGTTTGCGCTTTCATCTGTCTGTCTCCTTCTCTTGATCGTCGCGCAGCCGCTCGATGATTTCGCGCCGGGGCGTTCGGTGTGGTTCATGTCTGTCTCCTTCGGGTTAGCCACGGTGCGCCGTGGCAAGGGTTTCATGGGGAAAGCGGGGCGCAGTCCCGAGATACAGGCGCGCGGCCAGATCCTCGATCATCGTGTAGCGCGTAGGCACGCCCCAATGCCCCGAGGCAGGTGAGCGGCCCGCGATCATGCAGCCGACAAATGTTGTCAGGCGGCCATTCTCATTGCGGTAGCGAGCCTTCGACCAGTTCACGATGCGGAGGTAGCGGTCTGACTTTTCCATCGGTCTCGTCCTTCATGTTCGTCCGTGTAATTGCAGGATGCAATATATTGGCAATGATAGTCAACCCTATAGTTGCAGCAAAATCCAATCAAATCAGGGCGCGTCAAACCAACTGAAAAGTTACGACGCACGAAAAACGTAGATATTTTTTCAAAACGCCTGATTTCAGGCCCCTTGCAACCTTTTGATATTAAATGTCGATTTGAGGCTGGGTTAAGGGTAGGGTTAAGGGTAGGGTTAAGCCCTAGAGTCCAGAAGCCAGAAGCTAGATATGGTGGTGGTGGTGGTAATGCGCGTGCGAGACCACAACACCTTGCGCTGTCGCCGCATCGCAGACTATCGACTGACGCCCCCGATTGTGCTATCTGATTGCCATTGCATCATTGTGCGACTGGACGAGTAGAATGGCCCCCAAGAAACCCACGCCGTCGAAATCAGAACGGACCAAGCACGCCAAGCGATATGCCCCGTCTGGATTGACCTGGGGCCGTGAGCGTTTCTGCCTCGAATACGTGAAAGACCACAACGGAGCCCGATCCGCACGAGACGCCGGATACAACAAGTCAGGGGCCCGAGCGATCGCCCATGAGCTTTTGACGTTCCACGACGTGAGGGGTCGCATCAGCGAACTGGAAGGCGAGATCGCGCAGAAGCTCAGGATCGAACACCACGACGTCCTCAAGCGCCTCTGGGAAACCGCAACCGGCGACGTGAACGACATCGTCCGTGTCGAACGTCGATGCTGCCGTCACTGCTATGGCGAGCAACACGAATACCAGTGGCGCACCGAGCGCGAATACAAGCGCGCCGTCGACCAGTTCCTGAAACACGAGTCTGGCGGCGATGTCCATGTGATGATCGAACTCGGCGAGAAGATCGACGCCGGCGGTCGCATCCCCAACATGCCCGAGAACGCCGGGGGCTATGGGTTCGACGCCAGGCTCGAGCCGCATCCCGATTGCCCCGAGTGCAACGGCGAAGGCGTCGAGACCGTCCAGATATCCGACACCCGCGGCGCAGTCTCGCATCCGCTCTACGATGGCGTGAAGCAGACCAAAGAAGGCATCGAGATCAAGATCGCCGACCGCGCCAAGGCCCTCGAGCACGTCGCCCGGCATCTCAAGTTCTTCAACGACAGCGTGGACCTGAACGTCAGCGAGGAACTGCTGCAGGCCGCGCGGAACATCAATGCCGCTTCACCGCCTCTCGACCCGAAGTATGCGCAGGCCAACCGCCACCGGCTGTTTCCCGAAGACCATGAGGATGGCGACTGATGCGAGGCACGCGGGACCAGATCAACGAGGATTTCTGGCGTTTCCACGAGGCGCATCCCGAGGTCTACGCGTTCTTCGATCGCTTCACGCGCCAACTGCTGCGCGCAGGCTACGCCAACGGCTCGGCCAAGGCCGTATGCGAGCGCCTGAGATGGGAAACCATGTTTGCGCCGTACACGGGGCGGGTGAAGCTCAACAACAACTACACGAGCCGCTATGCGCGCCTCTGGGAGCACAACAACCCGCAGCACAAGGGGTTCTTTCGCCAGCGCGCCCTCAATCCCGTCTCGGCCAACTCTGTGCGCGTGCCGCAGGATGAGCAGCGGCCAGGCTGATGACCGTGCAGGCGCATAAATCCCACCAAGGGGCTTTCCCCGCAGAGATCGAGGCGGCCGCAGACATTGCGCAGCTGCCCGATCCTCTGCCGATCGACTATGTGCCGCGCAACGACACCGAGATGCTGGCCTGCCTCAAGGATCCCTTCTGGCGGATATGCTCAGGCCAGCTTTACAAGATCATGACCAAGGATGACGAGCACCAAGAAGGCGCCGTCATACCGTTCAAGCCGAACCTCGTGCAGCGCATGTTCCTCGCAGACCTGCACACGCGGAACGTGATTCTTAAAGCCCGTCAGATGGGGTTTTGTCTGGATTGCGAAACGCGTGTTCTGACCGCCGATTTGCAGTGGGTCCGCATCGATACCCTTCAACCTGGTGACGAGGTCATTGGCGTCGATGAACATGTGCCAGGCGGCCGTGGCGCGGCCCGAAAGATGCGCACGGCAACGGTGCAAGCATGCAAAAAGGTTCGGCGCTACGGATATCGCGTCCAGTTTGCGGATGGCCGGGCAGTCGTTTGCACGGATCAACACCCATGGCTGGCTCGCAGTGGAGTGAAAAGGCAACCGTTCTGGCGGGCAATGGACCGGAAGGCGCCGAACGCAGAGCGCAATCTAACCGTAGGGCATCAGGTGCGCTCTATCTGCGTGCCATGGGAAGCCGGACAGTTCGAAGATGGATGGTTTGGCGGCATGATTGATGGGGAAGGCAGTCTGTCGCTGCCGTCTCGGTCTGGTGCGTCGGTATGCGTGTCGCAGCGCCCCGGACCCGTATGGGATCGCATGGTCTCGTATGCGCAGGACAGGCAGTACCACTATCGCATTGAACACGATGAAGGGCAGCGCGAGTCCAAGCACGGCACAACGCCGGTTCCCAAGCTGGTGTTCAGCCGCACGAATGAATTGTTTCGTCTGATCGGAGAGACACGCCCGACGCGCGGATTGCAGCGCAGCTTCCGGTTTTGGGAGGGCAAGGAAATGCCCGGCAAGAGGAACATGGACAACGCCGCTTGGAACGAGATCGTCTCCATCGAGCCGGTCGGTGAGGTCGACATGATCGCGCTGGAGACCAGCACCGGCACGTTCATCGCCGAGGGGATGGTCAGCCACAACACGACGGTGATCGTGATCTCATTCACCGATCACGCCATCTTCAACGACAACCAGAGGTGCGGGATCATCGCGCAGTCGCTGCCGCATGCGGAATCGTTCTTCCGCGACAAGGCGAAGTTCGCTTACGACAACCTGCCGCAGATCGTGAAAGACCTCTATCCGATCCAGACGAGCAACACGAGCGAGATCCTTTTCAAGAACAACTCGTCGATCCGCGTTGCCACGTCCATGCGGTCAGGCACGATCCACCGCCTGCACGTCTCGGAGATGGGCAAGATCGCCGCCGAGCATCCGGGCAAGGCCGTCGAGATCGTCACCGGTTCGCTGGCCGCAGTACCGGCATCGGGCATCGCCAGCATTGAAAGCACCGCAGAGGGGCAGGAAGGCGAGTTCCACAAGATAGCAACCCGCGCCGAGCGCCGCGCCCTCGATCCGCGCCCGCTTGCGCCGAAGGAAATGAAGTTTCACTTCTTCGCATGGCACGATCTGCCGGAATACCAGACCGATCCGCGCCATGTGCGCATTGCGCCCGAATGGCACGATTACTTCGATCAGGTCGAGATCGAGCGCAACAAGCGCCTGATCCTGCCGCAGCGCGCCTGGTACATCATGACGCTCGAAAACGAGCAGAACGGCGACACCGAAAAGATGTGGCGGGAATACCCGTCGACGCCCGCCGAGTGCTGGCAGCAAAGCACGCAGGGCACATGGTACGCCCCGCAGATCGCTGCAGCGCGCGCGCAAGGCCGCATCTGCCAGATCCCACACGTCAACAACGTCCCTGTGCATACCTTCTGGGACATCGGCGCAGGCGACGGCACGGGTATCTGGGCCATGCAGGACGTCGGCACGCGCCACCGCTTCATTCGCTACTTCGAGGATTGGGCGCAAGGCTACGGGCATTTCGTGCGCCTGCTGCGCGAAACCGGCTGGAACTTCGGGGTGCATTACCTGCCGCACGACGCCAACCACGAGCGCCAGATGGAAAACCGCGTCGCCAGCCCGTTGATGCTGCTGCAGGAGATCGCCCCGGACTGGAATTTCCAGATCGTCCCGCGCGTCGATCACATCACCAACGGCATCCAGATGGTGCGCGACAAGTTCCCCGAAGCCTGGTTCAACGTCGATGGCTCGGGCGCAGACTGCGAAGCCGGGCTGAAACACGTCGAGCTCTACAAGAAGAAATGGAACGCGCGCCTTGGCGTGTTCTCGGACGAACCCGAAAAACTGGATGGACATTCCGAAGCCGCGGACGCGCTGCGCCAGTGGGCGCAAGGCTATGACCCTGCACTGTTCTCAGGTGCGACCCGGCCCAAGCGCCGGCGGCAAGGAGGCGCATTGACCGTATGACCGATTCAGAGCCCATTCTCGACCTCGACCTGCGCCACAAGACGCTGGTGCGCGGCGATATCACCGTGATCTTCACCTGGCTGCTGTCCAACCAGCGCCCGTGCATGGTTCTAGTACCGACGAAGATCATGCCCACGCATGAGCGCACCATGCCCTGCATCGTGCCGCTCGATATCGCCTTCGCATGGGACGAGGTCACAGGCGACGCCGCCGAGACCGCCGCCATGAGCTTTCAGTTCGCCGCCGGTCTCGGGATGAACCCCATGGAGATGCGCAACGTGATCAAGGTCACGTCCGTCGTGCGCGATTGCCTCGGCGACCTGCTGCGCATGCCGATGTTCCCCGCAGATCAGCGGGAAGTCGTCGCCGACGTGCTGATCACCGACACGGACACAGGCAAAACGACCGAAGCGGAGGCCGTGGACCATGTTTGAAACCGAAGATCAGCCCGAGAACCGCAATCACATCACGTCCAGGCGGAAGCGCAATGCCGATCCGCTCGACCGCATGGATTTCGGCGGCGGCATTGACGAGAAGCGCGTCCAGCGCCTCGGGAAGTCCAAGGATCTCGACAGCCCGCGCGCCCGCGATCTCTTCACCAATTTCATGGGGCATTACCGGCGCGAGATCGAGCGCCAGGGCGAGAACCGCAACGAAATGGGGCTCGACGAGGATTTCTACGACGGCGACCAGTGGGACGCGGAAGACAAGGCGACGCTCGAGGCCCGCGGCCAGCACCCTCTGGTCTACAACGTCATCTCGACCACTGTGAACTGGATGCTGGGCACCGAAAAGCGGGGCCGCACGGATTACAAGATCCTGCCCCGGCGCGAGGAAGGCGGCAAAGCAGCCGAGCGCAAGAGCCAGCTTCTCAAGTACCTGTCCGACGTCAACAAGTCAGAGTTCCATGTCAGCCGCGCGTTCAAGGATACCGTAATCCCCGGGCTTGGCTGGATCGAGTCCGGCATCCAGGAGGATGACGAGGGCGAAGCGATCTATGACCGCTACGAAACATGGCGGAACATGATCTATGACAGCATGGCGACCGAGATGGACCTGTCCGATGGCCGGTATCTTTTTCGGACCAAATGGGTCGATGTCGATATCGCCAAGACCATGTTTCCCGAGCGCAAGGCAGTCATTGACCGATCGGCCAGCACGGCGCTGACCTATACCGCCAGCCTCGACGGCGCCGGGGATGAGCAGATGGACGCCGCCGAAGAAGAATGGAGCCACACCAACGTCCATGGCGGCTATGACGGGCATATCTCGGAGCGCGCGCGTGTCCGCTTGATCGAGGGCTGGGTGCGCATCCCGACCGAAGAGCGGTTCATGCGCGGCGGGCAATTCGGCGGTGAGATATTCGACCCGCGCAGCCGCGGCCACCGCGCCGAGATCGAGCGCAACCGCGCATCGGTGCTGACCAAGGTGCGCATGCGCATGCATGTGGTCATCATGGCCGAGGATGGCTTGCTCTACATGGCAAAGAGCCCATACCGCCACAACCAGTTCCCGTTCACGCCGATCTGGTGCTACCGCCGCGGCAAGAACAACCTGCCATATGGCGTGGTGCGCGCGATGCGCGGGCCGCAGGAGGATATTAACAAGCGCGCGTCCAAGGCCCTGCATATCCTGTCCAGCAACAAGACCGTGATGGACAAGGGCGCCGTCGACGATCTCGACGAGTTCCAGGAAGAGATCGCCCGCGCCGACGCGACCATCGTGAAGAATCCGGGCAAGTATCTGGAGTTCAATGTCGACCGCGAGCTTGCCCCCGCGCATCTTGACCTCATGAGCCGGTCGATCGAGATGATCCAGCAGCTATCCGGGATCACCGACGAGAACCTTGGCCGCACCACCAACGCCACCTCGGGCAAGGCAATCATCGCGCGTCAGGATCAGGGGTCGCTGGCCACCGCGTCGATCTTCGACAACCTGCGGCTCGCCCGGCAGGCGCACGGGGCCAAGATGCTGTCTCTCGTCGAGCAGTTCATGTCGGAGGAACGCCAGTTCCGCATCACCAACATGCGCGGCAACCCGGAGTTTCCCAAGGTCAACGAGATGGACCCGGAGACCGGCGCCATCCTGCCCGAAAGCGATATCGTCAGAACCAAGGCCGACTTCATCATCAGTGAGGAAGACTGGAAGGCCACCATGCGCCAATCGCAGGTCGACCAGCTGATCGAGTTCATGACGCAACTCGGGTCAGTGAGCCCGGAACTGGTCATGTCGTTGCTCGATCTCGTCGTCGAAGTGATGGACCTGCCGCAGCAGGAAGAACTGGTGAAGCGAATCCGCAAGATCACCGGGCAGGAAGACCCCGACGCCGATCCGAACAACCCCGACGAGGAAACCATCAAGCGGAACCAGCAGAAAGAGGCCGAGGCCGAGATGCAAGGCCGCCTTGCCAATGCCGAGGTCGAGACCAAGGAGGCCGAGGCGAAGAAGAAGGCTGCCGAAGCCGAAAAGACCGGGGCCGAGGGCGCCAAGGTCATCGCCAACATTCGCGAGATCCTTTCGAAAGTCGCCGGTCAGAACGTCGAGACGCAGATCAAGGCGATGGAGGCCGCCGCACAGATCCTCGGTTCGCCCGCGCTCAACAGCGTGGCCGACAGCGTGCTGGACGAGTCCGGGTATCAGCCCGGGCCCGCCGGGCAGGGACAAGGCGCCCCGATGTCCCAACCGCCTCAACCCGCGCCGCAGCCGGCACCGCAGCAGATGCAGCCGCCTGCCCCGCAACCCGCCGACCCGATGGGCACCTACTAGCCCCGGACCACCAACCCAACTTGTCGCATGATGTGAAAGGATACGACCATGGGATTTACGCCAGCCCCGAAGATCGCCACCGCGAGCAAAGCCGCCGCCACGGGGATCTCCATGTCTCTCAGTGAAGGCAGCAAGACGCGGCTGGCAGTCGTGCGCCTCACGTTCAACGCAGAAGCGCAGAACCGCCTGTTCGGACGCGCCATCAACCCCGAGACGGACCGCATGGAGCTTCTCATCGGTCGCGGGCAGGACGAGGGCCGCGCACAGATCCGCCTCTGCGCAGAAGGCGACAACGTGATCAAGCGCGGGATCAAGGGCTCCGTCAGCGTGCGCGTCGGGCGATGGGATCTTCTGCCCGAGGGGAAATACCCCGGCAGCGCGTGCAGGGAGATCGGCGACCCGGAGAAGCAGGGCGACCAAATCGCCGTTCTTCTCATGCTGCCCGATTGGGCCAGCCCGATGAAGCGGCAGATCGCGGCCAAGCACGGCATGAGCGCCAAGCGCCATTCGGCGGAAGGTGGCGCGAAATGAGCGACCACGACGACAAGATCGTGAGCCTGACCGGCGATCCGGTGCACTTCAATGCGCCGGAGGGGCAACTGTTCTCCCCCTCGGATGTCATGGAGGGCACCATGGCATCCGAACCCGTCGAGCTTCTGACGATCGCGCGCCGGCACGACGGGTCTATGATCGTGCATGGCACGCACAACATCGCTGCGGCAAACGGCGGGTACATCGTCGAGGAAGGGGCGAAAGACCCCCGGTGCTATCCCGACCGTCGGCACGCTTTCACCGACGCGACGGACCTGCTGGAAGCCCTGCCCGAGATCCTTGGGCTGGATGGGCTGGCCGTTCAGGTGCGGCGCCTGGCTTATCCCGCCGAGTGAACTTCCGTTGACGTGTTTTCTCGCGGCCTAGACGACCTCTGACCAACGAAAGGAGCCAACACCATGGCAAACGACAAAGACGACGATCTCGAACTTCTCACCGACGAAGAGCGCGCGGCGCTTGAGGCTGACGAAGGCGAGGAAATCGACGGCAGCGCATCGCTGACCGGCGAAGACACCCAGCAATGGGTCGACAATGGCTGGGCGCGCGAGCATGCGCACAAGGATGACTCTGCCGAAGACGTCGAGGCGCAGGCCGCGTCCGGTGACGAAAGCGACGAGGATGGTTCCGACGAGGACGCTGAAGGCGCGGACGCCGCCGCCGAGGATGATCCTGAGCCGGAAAAGGCCGCCGAGCCTGACGCCGCTGCGCCGCAGCCGCGCGATCCCAAGCAGGTGCAGACGCCGCAGCACGACGCGCAGATGAAAGACCTGCGCGACAAGCGCACCGACCTGTTCCAGAAGTTCAACGATGGCGAGATCGACGAGCAGGAGTTTGCGGAGCAGGAAGGCGAGATCCAGACGCAGGCCGAGTCCATCATCGAGGAACGCGCGACCTACCGCCAGCGCGTCGCCGCCGAAGAAACGCAATGGGACAATGCCGTCGCGAGCTACTTCAAGGCGTTCCCCGACCTCAAGGCCGACCAGGCGGTGATGTCGGCCCTCGACGCCGAGGTGAAAGACGTCACCAGCAACCCGGCCTACTCCAAGCTCAGTTTCGAGCAACAGCTTTCCCTGGCGCATCGCCGGCTTGAAGCTACCGCCGAAGACCTTGGTCTGTCCAACGTGCCGCCCAGCAAGAAGGCGGCGAAGAAAGACCCCGCGCCGCAGCAGAAGAAGGCCGCGAAGAAGGAAGAGGACGGCAAGGAGCTTCATACACCGCCGCAGACCCTCGCCCGCGTGCCGGCGTCCAAGGTCAGCGACGAGGGGGACAGCAAGTTCGCATATCTGCAGCGCATGATGAACGACCGAAACGCGCATCCCGACGATATCGAGGCCGAGATCGCCAAGTTGTCGGACGCTGAGCGGGACGAGTTCTCTTCGGCGAACCTCTGACCCTCAAGCCCCTGCCATAAGGACACGCCCGCATGCTGGTTTTGAAGTTGAAGAAGAGTGACGTGGTGCGCATCGGCGACATAACCTTGGAAATCAAGGACGCCGGCGCCGGGCGTGTCCGCATCGCCTTCGGGGCCCCGGATCATGTGTCGATCCGCAATGAACCCGGTGATCCAGAAGAGATCGACGCGTGCGGCGATGACCCACCCCGCGCGGTGATAATCGGGCCGGCAGACTAGGGGGCGCAAAGCCCCCTTTTTTTCGGACACAACATATGGTATGCAAGACGCACGCTAGGCGCATGATGTGCTTATGCAGGTCTCAAACCCGCATGAGGAATCGTTATGCCCCAAACCATCATCCCCTTTGGCGACGTCAAGGCCCAGAAGAAATGGTCCTCGAATCTCGCCGTCGACTCCGTCAAAAAGAGCTACTTTTCCAAGAAGTTCATTGGCAAGGGCGAAAACAACGTCATCGAACAGAAGACGGATCTCGAAACCGAGCAGGGCGAGCGCATCAGCTTTGACCTGTCCGTGCAGCTGCGCGGCAAGCCGACCAGCGGTGACAACCGCGTGAAAGGCAAGGAAGAGAGCCTCAAGTACTACACCGACGAGGTCATCATCGACCAGCTGCGGCACTCGGTCTCCGCCGGTGGCCGGATGACGCGCAAGCGCACCGCGCACGACATGCGCACCACGGGCCGCAACCGTCTCGGCGATTACTGGTCGAAATACATGGACGAGCTGATGTTCATCTATCTGTCCGGCGTCCGCGGCATCAACCAGGAGTTCATCGAGGACACCGACTATGCCGGCCACGCAGGCAACGCCCTGCAGACACCCGATGCGCAGCACATGATTTACGGCGGCTCGGCCGTGTCGAAAGCGACGATCACCAATTCGGACAAGATGAGCCGGAAGCTGATCGAGCGCGCCGTCACCAAGGCCCGCATGATGCGCGCCACCGACCCCGATACCGCCAACATGATGCCGGTCAGTGTCGAGGGCGAGGATCGCTACGTCACGGTCATGTCTCCCAACCAAGAGCAGGACATGCGCACCGAGGAAGGGTCGGGCTGGCTCGAGATCCAGAAGGCCGCCGCTGCGGCCGAGGGTCGCAACAACCCGATCTTCAAGGGTGGTCTCGGGATGATCAACAACGTGATCCTGCACAGCCACGAGCGCGTGATCCGCTTCGACGACTACGGGACCGGCAGCGACCTTCCCGCCGCACGTGGGCTTTTCATGGGTCGCCAAGCGGCCGTCTGCGCCTACGGCACGACCGCAGGCCAGCGGTACATGTGGAAGGAAGAGGTCGACGATTACGACAACACGCCGAGCATCGCCTGCGGTACGATTGTCGGCCTGAAGAAGACCCGGTTCAACGGGCGCGACTTCGGGGTGATGGCGATCGACACCTACGCCAAGCCCGAGAACTAAAGACCGACGCGGGCGCCTCCGGGCGCCCGTGCCGCCCCTGACGTCAGCCTGAAACAAAGGATAGACCCATGCTGAAACAGAACGACTTCGCATATGGTCGCGCCAATCAACCCGTGGGCTATTCCTCGGGCCTCGTCTGCGCCGCCATTCTGACCTACGACTTCCCTGTCGACTTCACCAGCGCGGATGACGTGCTCGAAATCGGCTTCGTGCCGGGCGGGGCCCAGATCGTCGGCGCCACGCTGATCGGCGAAGGTCTCGGGGCCATCACCGCAGATATTGGCGTGCTCGACGGCGAAGCGGGGTCCACCGATTCCGGCCGCGCGCTGACCACCGATCTGATCTTCGATGGCGTGTCCGTCAACGACAACGAGGCCCCTGCCACCGTACTGGACTGCCTCGCCGTCGGGCGCACCAACGACCACCGCGGGCTGGGCGTGACCCTGAGCGGCAATGTGACCGTCGGTTCCGGCAAGAAACTGACCGTCGTCCTTCATTACGTCCACTGATCTCGGACGCGATCTGGCCGTCCCTCGCGGGGCGGCCTTTCCCCATTCCAGGAGTCCAGCAAGATGCTGATCATCTCGAAAATCGAGCGCGTCGGCGGTACCCGCGTCAGCCTTGACGGCGCCGAATACCTCTTCGAAGAGCGCGAGGCCGGCGGCCCGCATATCTGCGACGTCGAGAACGACGCGCACGCGAAGCGCCTTCTGTCCATCCCCGAGGGGTTTGCCGCGGCTGATGGCTCATTCCCCATGCGCGCCGTCGCGGCTGATGCCGAAACCACGTTTCTGGCGACGCCGGTTGATGAACCGCAGCCCGACGACACCGCGCCCGAAGGCGATGGGATCGAATCCGTGGACGATGAAAGCGACGACGTTCAGGACACAGCGCCCGAGGATGACGGGCTCGACGATTACGACGAGGGCTCGCTTGCACAGGCATACCGCGACGAGTTCATGCAGAAGCCGCACCACAAGATGAAGAGCGACCGCATCATCCGCGAGATCCGTGAGGCCCGCGCCGCGCGGGCCAACTGAGGGACGGCGCCATGCCGGCCCTGATCGCAAAGGACGTGCTCGAGCGCGCGCAGACCTTTCTGCAAGACCCCGACGCCGTGCGGTGGCCGATTCTCGAACTGGCCACCGCGCTCAATGACGCGCTCTTGGAAATCTGCCTGGTCAAGCCATCCGCCTGCGCGGAGACGGTCATCCTCAACCTGCAGCCCGGCACTTTGCAGAAGCTCGAGGCCGATCAGGCGCAGTTCCTGCGCGCCGTTTGCAACATCACCAGCGCGGCAGAGGCGCCGCGCGCCGCCGGCCCGGCCATCACACCGATCGAGCGCGACGCCTTGGACAACCAAATCCCCGGCTGGCACGCCGCCGCCACCTACCCGCGCACGTCGCTGGTGCAGCACGTCATCACCGACCCGATGAATCCGACCGACTTCTACGTGTTCCCGGGCAATGACGGCACCGGGCGCATGGAGGCCATGGTTGCGGTCACGCCGACGCTGATCACCATCCCGGGCGACCCGACCGACCTTGCCAGCTACACCGACGAGATCGACCTGAACCCGGTCTACAAGAGCGTGCTTATCGACTTCATCCTCTACCAAGCCTTCGCCAAGGACATGCAGCTTGCGGGCTCCAGCCAGCGCGCAATGGCATATTACCAGTCCTTCATGACCAAACTCGGCGCGCGGCGCCAGATCGAGGCCGTGGCGACACCCGACACGACCTGACACCAGACAGGAGGCCCCGCCATGGCAACCCCCATGACCAACCTGACCACCTTCCTGCATCTGGTGAACCCGCACGCTCCGGGTGCCGCCTCCCAACAGATGCTGCAAGCGTTGCGGCAATCAGCGATCGAGTTCTGCGAGCGCACGCGATGCTGGCGCCACCGGGCCGAGATCGACCTGACCGAACAGGGTCAGGCCATTGTCGCGCCGGATGAGTCCGAGATCCATGAGATCGAGCGCGCCGAGTTCAACGATATGCGCCTGACGCCCGTGCAGTTTGACGATGTGCCGTTCGAGGACATCGACACCAGCGCCGGCACCACGCCGGCCATGATCACGCAGGAGATGTTCAACCAGGTGTCGATCGTGCCCTTCGAGGCCGGGACATTGAAGGTTTCGCTGATCCTCAAGCCGCGCCACGGTGACGACATGCAGATCGGCGCGGACGGGTTTCTGCAGAACGCCTATGACAGCGTGCCGGCGTTCCTGCACTCGCGCTATTCGGAAACCATCGCCGCCGGCGCCATTGCGCGCCTTCTCGTCATGCCGCAGCAGCCGTTCACCAACCCGGATCTTGCCATGCTGCATGGCCGGCGCTTCGACCAGGGCGTCGACAATGCCAACGGCGCTCGCGTGCGCGGGCAGCACCGCGCCCGGCCGCGTTCGCGCGCGGCGTTCTTCTGAGGGAGTGAACCATGCGCATGCGCCTCAACACCTTCCAAGGCGAATACCCGCGGCTCTACAAGACGCTGTTGCCCGAGGGCGCCGCACAGGTCGCGCTAGACACCAACCACGAGCGCGGCACCATCAAGGCGCTGCATGACGATCTGGCGCTGCATGACGCCGGGGCGACGCCGCCGGTGGATTTCTACCTGCATAACGGCGCGACATGGCTGACCTTCGACAAGAATGTCGACGTGGTGCCGGGGCCGGTGGCCGATGACCGGCTTTACATCACGCGCGAGAACGACGTCCCGATCGTCAAGGTCATGAGTGATGGCGGGGCCGAGTATCCGCTTGCTTTGCCAACCCCGCCCGCGCCGCCGATCACGTCCATCGCCACCGATTCCGGCGCGACGCAAGAGTCCGAAGTGCTGTTCGTCTATACGTGGGTCTCGAGCCTCGACGAAGAGAGCATTCCGAGCCCGCCCAGCACGCCGCTTGCCGTGCCCGATGGCAGCACGGTCGAGATCAGCCTGATCGACCAGCCGCCGAGTGGGAGCCGGATCAATCGCGTGCGCATCTACCGCAGCCAAACGACCGCGCTGGGCGCGACCGAGTTCTTTTTCGTGAAGGAACTCGAGGCCGCGACCAACCTCTATGTGAACGACCTCGACACCGATCCTCTGCAAGAATTGCTCGCGAGCGCCAATTACGACCCGCCGGTCGACGATCTCCGCGGCATCACAGGCATGCAATCGGGGATGATAGCCGCGTTCGCCGGCAAATCGCTCTATTTCTGCGAGCCGTACAGGCCGCATGCGTGGCCGCTGAGTTACGAGTTGATCAGCGAAAACCCGATCGTCGGCTTGGCCGCGTTCGGCTCAATGCTGGCCGTCCTGACGACGGGCGAGCCCTATGTCGTCCAAGGCACCGCGCCCGAGAACCTGATCATGGAAAAGATCGAGCAGAGCGCGCCATGCGTGTCCAAGGATGGCATTGTCGATCTTGGCTATGCGGCAGCCTATCCCAGCACGGACGGGCTGATCACCTTGTCGCAGTCGGGCGGCGCGCAGAACATCACCCGCGGCCTGTTCGAGCGCGACCAATGGCGCGAATTCCGGCCCGAGACGTTCAGCGCCGGGCGACGCGATGGATCCTACGTGTTCAGCTTTGACCCGGGCGACGGCGGCGGACGACAGACGGCGATGATCGCCTTAAGCGCGGACCAGCCGAGCTACATTCGCACGTCCAACGGCGCGGAAAAGCTGCGCTTTGACGTCTATACCGGCAACCTGCATTTCATCGACGGGTCCGCGATCATCCAGGAGTTCGCCAGCAGCCAAGCCGGCTACATCGCGGCCGATTGGCAATCGTCGCAGTTTCACCTGCCGACCCTGACGAGTTTCGGCGTGCTTCTTGTCGAGGGCGATGCTCTGGATGACCCGTCCGCGTTTGAGGCGATCGTCTACCGCGACGGGCAGGAACACACCACGATCACCAAGATGAACGAGCCCTGCCGGCTCAAGGACGGGCTCGGGCGCCGCTGGTCGGTGAGGGTCAAGGGCAAGGTCGAGATTAGCCGGATCACCCTGGCGGGCGAAGTCACAGAGATATGGGGCTGACGCATGTTCAAGGGACGCAACACACGAGACCTTGAAACACTCGCGGGCCGCCGCGGTAACACCGGGCAGCGCGCGGTGCTTTGGGACGAGATCGACCAGATTACCCGGCGCGTCGCGCAGAGTTTCACCGATGGCGGCGTCAGTACCGGCGGCGGATCGGCTGGCGCAATAGACGAGTCCGCGCTCGAAGACTATATCGCCAACACCAGCCCGAGCGTGCAGCAGATCAACCAGACGATTGACAGCACGACCACTTTCATCGGCAACCTGACCGCCGACGCGCGCGCCACCCTGCCGGATCTGGATCAGGCCATCACCGATGCGCGTAACGACGCGCTGGATGCGGTCAACGTCGCACAGGGCGAGATCGACACGCTGACCGGCGCTTACACCGGGACGCTGCCCGATCTGGAAGCGGCGATCACCGCCGCGCGTAACGACGCGACTGCGCAGATCGACACCGCAGAAACCGGGCTTCAATCCCAGATCAATGGCGTCAGCGCCGACCTGACGAACAACTATTACACGATCGCTCAGTCCGACAGCGCAATCAGCAGCGCGGTCACAACGCTCGAAAGTTCTCTGCAGACGGAGATCAACAACATTATCGCAGCCGGTGATGGGTCCGAGACAGTTCAGACCTTGAGCGCCCGGCTAGACGCGGACTTTTTCACGAAGACCGAGACAAACACCGCAATCAGCGCCGCAACGACCAGCCTTGAAGCCTCGCTGCAGACCGATATCTCCGAGGTCGCCGAGACGTTTCCCAACTTCGATTTCTCGCAGGGGATTACTGGCTGGCGGGGCAAGGCAATCGACCAGGGCAGCTACAGCATTGTGACCGGCCCGGAGTTCATTGGCGGGCAGGCGTTCCGCCAGGTGGGCGTCCTCAACAGCACCAACTTCCTGGCGCCGGTCGACAGCCGGAAAACCGTCATCGACACAGCCCGCGCATATCGCGTTAAGGCCCGTTTTCGCGTGGTGGGAACTGTCCCAAGCGAGATCTTCTTTGTCATCCGCTTTGAGGACGTGAACGGCGACTACATTTCCGACTACTTTCCCGCCGGCTTCGGGCTCGGAGTTAACAACACCCCCGTCCAGAACAATGGCGCGTGGGTGTCGGTTTCAATAATGAGCGGCATCGGGACAGACAATCCGTTTCCAGCGGGCGCGTTCAAAGCCTATCCCCAAATATCTCTTGGCAATCAGCAGGGGCCTGATTCTATTGTCGAACTGGATGAACTAGCCCTGCTGGAGGTGACCGATAGCCGGGAGGTCGCTGCAACTCTGGAGCAAAACTATCTGACGATCGCGGAAACCGATCAGGCGATCTCCACCGCGACCACCGCGCTCCAGTCCAGCCTTGAGAGCCAGATCGGCACGCTGAACGCGACGCTGACGGAAGATTACTTTACCTCGGCCGACACGACGCAGGCAATCAGCGCCGCTCAGGCGACCTTGCAATCGAACATTGATACGGTCTCCGCAAACCTGACAAGCGAGCAGGCGACGCGTGCGAACGCTGACAGCGCGCTCACCACCAGCCTGAACACACTGACGACGCGCGTCGGAAGCGCAGAGGCGGAGATCGCCGGCGAGCAGATCGCCCGGTCAAACGCGGACAGCGCGCTCGCATCCGATATCTCGACGGTTTCCGCCAACCTCGCCACAACCGACGCCTCGGTGACGCAGACCGCCAACGCAGTTGCAACTATCGAGAGTTTCGCCGGAGCGACATACACGCTGCGCGCGTTGGCCGGGGCCGCCGAGGGCGTGCTGGAACTTGTCGCCGCTGATGACCCGATAAACGGGCCGACTTCTGCGCTGCGCATCGACGTGACGCAGGTGAACATTGAAGGCCGCTTAAACGCCGATTGGATCACCGGCGGTTTCATTCGCGCCAACCAGATGAAAATTGACGACCTTCTGTTTCTCGACTCTGGTAGTGCCGGATTTTCCATCGACAAAACAAGTGCTTATGATGTTAACAGCGATGGCATCTACATGGGCCGCACAAACGAATTGGATGGCTCCATCGGGTTCGGTTTGGCGTTTTCCAAGACCGATGATATCACAGGGCTTCGCCAATCCATAGAAGCGACCCGGCGCAACGGAGTGCGGCTGTTCAACGCCAACCATTACCGCACCCTGTCCGTGCCGCTCAATCCCCTGCTCTACACCGATCCGCAAACTGTAGACCTGACCGGTTACAGCCGGGTCGATATCTTTCTGGTCGGCGGTGGCGCGGGCGGCAACGCCGGCGACCTCGACGGGCAGGGCACAGCCGGCGGTGACACTGTTGTCGTGCTGAAAGATGGCGCGACGGTGATTGAAACCTGGACCGCAGTGGGCGGGCAGCCGGAGGTTGAATCCGTGCGGAATCGTGCCCCCGCAACGCGCGGAGAGTCGAGCCCGTGGGGCACCGGCGGCGCGGCCGGTGCCAATTTGTCCTACGAGACGTATGATCAAAATGTCGCCGGCGGCGAGGGTGACACTAGGCTCGCAACGCGTCCAGTCGATGAAACGTCCGGCGGTAATGCAACGGGATACGGCGCAGGCGGCGGGGGCGGCGGCGCAAGTCAACCGCAAGACGGCGGCGGCTTGGGCGGTCAATCAAGCCCACTCGTTTCCATTGTTGGCTACGATATTTCAGGCATGTCTGCGCCCACGTTGGAAATTACGGATATTGGCGCTGCCGGGCTTGGTGCCAGCGGATCCGCATCGGGAGGGGGTGGCTCGCCTGGTCGGGTCCAAGTTGCAGAGAGCAACAGCGAGGACATCCCCGCTGATGTCATCCCGCTTTTGGCAACACAGAAAGGCTCCGCCAGCAGCCACGGTCCGTTTCCGGATTATGGCGCTGGCTTCTGGGTGTTTCACACATTGGATGGAACCTCTTTGAACATGGGGAAAATTGAACTTGATGAGTCTGGCGGCGAAGTGATAGCCACAACCAGCGATTATATCTCTTTGGTTTCCGCAAAGACGCCTGACGTCATTATCCCGGCTGGAATTTCCAAAACAATCAGGTTTTTGTTCTTCAAAATGGGGCCCTGACCATGCTGATTTACTATGCCTCGGACAACGGGAATGTTCTGTTCACAGTCGACGGCGACCCGGACGCGCCGCCGCCGGGTGATTACATCAACGTACCCGACGACACGCCGATCACCCCTCTGGAAGCGTTTGAAGTGTCCGGTGGGGCGCTTTTCGACCGCGTAGTGCCGGTGATGCCCGACCATGTGGATGCAGAGATTGAGCGACGCTTGCGCATGGGTACGGGAATTGCCGTAACGGGTATTGGCGACATTCCGGTGCAGGGCCGCGATCGGGACATGGCCATATTCCCCAACCTGCGGGACAGCGCGAAGGAATTGCAGGAAGCCGGCATAACGGCCGCTGTCCTGCCCTTTCGCGACCGGGACAATGTCACGCACATGCTGACGCCGACGCAGATGCTGGAACTGGTCTCGGGTGCGCGCATGGCAGCGCAGGCGCTTTACAGCGCAATGTGGGATCTCAAGGACGCCAACCCGATACCGCAAGATTACACCGATGACAGCTACTGGCCGGTTTCATCCTGATGCAGCTCGCGTGCCGTCTTCTCATGTTTTCCGGGGGTCTGGATAGCACATACGTCCTCAAGAAGTTCCTGACGGAAACTGACGGCGTCATCTGCGTGCATCACATTCACTTGGCAAACCCGGATCGCAGGGGCGAGGCCGAAACCAAAGCCTGCCAAGCCATCATCGACTATTGCAAAGCCAATTATCGCACGTTTTTCTACAGCGAATCCAACATCGACCGAACCGGCATGACAGGTTTTTTCGGGTTCGACGTGATGACCGTCTCTTTCGAAGCCGGAATCGCCGCGGTCAATTTCAAGAACACAATGGGCGTCATGCCGACAGAATGGTACTTTGGCGAGTGCCTTGAAGATCTCGACAGCCCGTACCAGAAGATGAAGAACCGGGCCCATTGCTTGAGGTCAGCCATGCAGGCCGGATGCTGGCCCGAGAAACCGCCGCAGCTGAAAACGATTCCTTGGCCGACGAAATTGCAAACCATGCAATACCTCGCGCCCGACCTGGTCGATATGTGCTGGACGTGCCGCAATCCCAGGTCGTCAATCACTGGCCGCTACGGCTTTCGCGAGTGTGGCCGCTGCCATACCTGCAAGATGGTCAATTCCACGAGACGCGACCTGTAACGCTTCATCTTCTATTCTGCGCGCAGATGTGGTATTCGTGGCGCATCACCGCGCAAGATGTGTGGCCCGAAAGTCTTGGAACAGGCGAAAGGCCCGATATCTCATGCCGCTTCCCTCGCAAATGTTGAACGATCTGGCGCTCGAATGGGCTCGCGGCGATGACGAGGCGGCGCGGTTTCTCGTGAACGTCATGCACATGGTCCGGCTTGCCGACGACATTGCCGACGAGGACACCATGGATCCGGTCGGTGATATGTCCAACCTTCTGATCAGAGCATGGCTCGAACACGCCACCAACCCGTTTTTCCAGCGCCACAGCGCGGCTTTGGGTGCCAGCATGATGAACGGCGTTCTCATGTGGGACATGAGCGAGCATTGGCGCCACAGCAGTAATCGCAAGACGCGTATGTTCGGCTTCGTGGGGCGCGAGGCCATCGAACAGGTCGCCTATACCGTCGCCTTCATCTGCGGCGGATACGATCACGCCAAGGACGTCGCGCAGCAAATTCAGGAATTGAGCCATCAGGCTTCGTCCGAAACCTTTGAACAGTGGGAGGTCGAATAATGGGCATGTATGGCGGCGGCGGCGGCAGCGCGCCCGAACCGGATCCGAACATTGGCAAGGCCGCGATGAAATCGGCGCAGATCGGCGAGGACTATCTCGGCTTCATGAAGGAGCAGGCCGCGGTTTCGAACCGGTGGGCGGCTGACGACCGCGAACGCTACAAGACCGTGTTTGAGCCGATGCAGGACCAGTACATCACCGACGCGATGGCCGGGCCGGATTATTCCGAAGTCGACGCCGCGGTCGAGCGCGCGGGCGCGGACGCGCGCCGGCAGTTCAGCCTTGCCCAAGGGCAGGAAGAGCGCCGGCTGGCCGCGTCCGGGGTCAACCCGGCGGCTGGCCGATCGACAGAGGCCACGCGGCGGTCTGAATTGACTGAGGCCCTTGGCACGACCGGCGCGCGCAACACCACGCGCCTGCAACAGCGCAACCGGGCCGAGGACAAGAACGACGCCGAGGTCGCCAACGCGATCAACATGGGATCCGGCATGGCCGTGAACCCGGCCACCTCGCTGGGGCTATCCAACAACGCCACCTCGCAGGGGTTCAGCGGCGCCATGCAGGGCTACGGCCAGCAGGGGCAGCTTCTCAACACGCAATACAACAATCAGCTTCAATCGTGGCAGGCCGACCAGCAGCAGAGCAGTTCCATGATGGGCGGCCTCGGGTCGCTGGCCGGGCTCGGTATTTCGATGATGTCGTCCAAGGATTACAAGGAGGACAAGCGCCCGGCGCGCGGCGTGCTCGATGTCGCCAATAGCATGCCGGTCGAGGAATGGTCCTACAAGAAGGGCATCGCCGACGAGGGGAAGCATATCGGCCCCTATGCCGAGGATTTCCAAGCGGCCACGGGCAAGGGCGACGGCAAGTCGATTCCGATGCAGGACATGATGGGCGTCACCCTGGGCGCGGTTCAGGAACTGTCCCGCAAGGTCGACAAGCTGGAAGGCGGCAAGGGCCCGAAGAAGCGCAGCGTCATGGACCGTGAGATGACCGAGGGCATGCAGACCGGCCCGGCACCACGCAGCATTGCAGGAGCGGCACAATGAGCACAGGCGCTTTTCTCAGTGGCCTTGTCGGCGGCTACCAGGGCGGCGAGGGCATCAAGGAGCGGCGCAAGGAGCGCGGTATTCTCGAGGATATGGCGAAAAAGAGCGGCGATCATGCGCGGCCCGGAGAAGAAGGCTATGCCGGGACGCCGCCGTTCGTGCCGGAAGGCGGCGGCACGCGCTTGCGCGGGCGGTCGATCGCCGGGGGCGGCGCCGCCCCCGAGAACCAGCGCGACCTTCTGGCTATGACGCTCGACGCAGAGGCCGCGGGCGAAGGCTATGACGGCATGCTCGCCGCAGGATCGGTCATCGCCAACCGCGCCAAGGAAGGCGGGTATGGCGGCGACGTGCGCGAGGTCATCATGAAGCCCGGCCAGTTCAGCGCCTGGAACAGCGTGACCGGATACGCCGGCGGCGAGGGCGGGCTTGATATGTCGAAGCGCAACCCGTCGCAGGACGCCTACAAGGCCGCGGACGCGATCTTGTCTGGCGATTACAAGGATCCGACCGGCGGCGCGACGCATTACTACAACCCGGCGGCCGCCAACCCCGAATGGGGGCAGGGCGGCGGTGGCAACTGGCACCGCATCGGCAACCATGTGTTCGGGCGCGCGGATGCGGGGCGCGACACCTACACCGGCCCATCCACCGGCGGCGCGGCCCCGGCCAACGAGCGCAGCATCATGGGGCAGGGCGAAAGCATCGTCAGCCAATTCTACAGGTAAGGGGGCAGCATGGCCGGTCTGGGTTCATTCATCGAAGGCGCTTTCCAAGGCTACGAGTACGGCGAGAAGGTCAAGGATCGCAAGACGCAGCGCAAGCGCAACGACAAGCGGTGGGAGTGGGAGCAGGAAAGCCGCGACGTTCAGCGTGAAAACCAAGACTGGACCCGCGAGAACCGCGACTATACCCGCACGCAGCGCGAGCGGCAGATGGACCAATGGCAGCGCGCCGAGGATGACCGCGAGGCGATCGCCGGCATCTACACGGACGCGCGCGAGAGCTACGGCGCCGATGGACAGCCGGAAACGGAATCGCAGCCGCGCACCTCGTCGCGCAGCATCATGAGCCAGCCCGCCGCGGAACAACCGCCCGAGGCCGCCCCGCAGCGCCCGCAGATGCGCCCGCGCAGCATTGCCCAACAGCCGAGTGTCAGCAGCGAGGGGCCGCAGCAGCCCATGGCCGCGTCCAACGGCCAGCCGCCGCAAGCGCCGGGGCCGGAACAGGGCGCCGCGCCTGCCGTGCCGCCCGGTCCCGCCGCCATGCCGCAGCCCGGACGATCGGTGCGCGGATCCGCCGGCACGGCCCCGACCGGCCCCGACGCGCCCATGCCGCGCAGCTTTGCCGAGAACCCGCGCGCGCAACAGGCCGCGCAGCAGGTCGGCATCGGTATCGAGCAGCTTTGGGCGGGCATGCGCCCCGAGGATCAGCAGCTTTTCGCGCAGATGGATGGCCAGCAAACGCCAACGCCGCCGCAGACGCGGCCGACGACGCCCGGCGGCCAACGCCCGCAAATGGCCGCGCAGCAGCCGCCCGCGCCGCAAGCACCAAGCGGCATGACGGCCCGACGTGATGGTCCGATCGGTCCCGGCCCCACCGGCGGCACGCCCGGCCCGGCCCGGCCCGGCACCCCCGAGCAGCCCGCGCCGGATCAGCAGCGCCCCGCCGCGCCCGCGCGCCCCGGTGCGCCCGGAGCCGCCCCGAAGGCGGGCAACCTCGATGTGCGCGAGGCGTCCACGGCAGAGCTTGACCAGCAGGCGACCCAGAACCCGCCCGGCCAAGGCGGGGCCCCGTCCGTCACGTCGGCCAGCGCAGCCATGCAGGACACGCAGCAGGCGTCGCGCGGCGTCATGGGCAACGGAGACGTGAACCCCGCCGACGAAGAGCGCGCTTCGCAGACCTTCATGCAGCACTATGCCGAGACGGCGGTTCCCAAGATCATCGACCATTTCCTCAAGCAAGGCGACGTGGAGAAAGCCACCGCGTTCCAGGAATGGGCCGACAGCCAGAAGGTCAAGGGCCAGATGGCAAGCTGGTCGAAAGCGATCTGGGCCATCACCAACGGCGATGAGGACCGATTCATCGAACACCTGTCCGCCACGTACAACGCCATCGACGACGGCATGTCGATCGACCCGGAACAGACCAGGTTCAAGCATGACCGGCAGGGCAACATCACCGGCGCGACGCTGGCTGTGCGCAACGACGAGACCGGCGAGGTCTCTGTTCAGGAGTACGACAACCAGCAGGACATCGTCGAGATGGCGGTCTACACGCTCGCGCCCGAACAGACGTTCGAATACCTCTGGGGCTTGAGCCAGCAGGCACGCGAAATGCGCATGAAGAACCAGCGCAGCGCGGTGGAACCGATCGACCGCATGGAGATGGCGCAGGAGATCCGGCGCGAGGCCGACAGCATCCGCACGTCGCAGGAGTTCAACACCGACAAGATGACCGAGGACCAGATTGAAGAGATCGCGCGGCAGAACGTCTACCGTCGTCTCGGCATGTCGGCGGGGGCGTCGACCGGCCAGGGCGGCGGGGCGCCGCAGCAGGAGCCACCGCGCCTCCAATAACGCGATTGACCACGCGCGCGCATCAACGTACAAGATCGGCATCGGTCATTGTTGCAGGTCTCGTCCGCCGCGTAACGTGATCGAGTTCCAAGAGGGAAGGCCCGGCGAGTCCATCCGCCGGGTCTTTTCTTATTGTGCGCTTTCCTGTCGCCCCAGTATTTGCTACTGTGCGCGAGACATACCGCGCATGATGTGTGGCCGCTTGAAACTCCATCTAGGAGACTGCCGTGGCTCGCGAAAACGTCTTTGCGCTCAATCCCGTAGATTATGAACTGGAACGCCAGAAAGCTGATCGGCAAGGCCGCAGCATTTTCGGCACGCAGGACAAGGCGCCTAAGACGCCATCGCCCGCGCTGAACGCGGACGGCACGCCCGATTACGCCAAGATCGCCACCGAAACACAGGTGCCGCGCAATCTCGTGATCGCGCTCACCGAGGCCGCCGGGCTCAAGGACGGCGCGCAGAAAGGCGCGTTCGCAACCGAAGCCGCCAGCCGGATCGGCCGAGAAATTTCCGGCGGCAAAGACGCCAAGGCCGCGCTCAAGGCGGTTCTGGGCGAAGATGCGCCGGTCGACGACCTGATCACCGCCGCGCGCGCCGTGCCCGAATACGAGCGCGTGGGCGTGGACAGCGACAAGGACAAGCCCGCGGGCGATGACGGCGGCCGGTCATGGCTCGACCCGAGCCGCGCCTATGATCCGCTTGGGCTTCTGCAAAGCGACAATGCCGCCGATGCGCGCAAGCAGGTCGCCGGCGGCGTGGCGAAAGGCGCCGGGGCCGCGGTCGAGGGCTTCGGCATTCTCCGCAGCAGCCGGTTCTATGATCCGCTCAACCTGATCAACGAGGAAGGCAAGAAGCAGGTCAGCGACGCGACGCGCAAGGTCGCGGACAGCATGCGCGATTACGGCAAGACTGTGCAGGAAGGCGTGACCAAGGAAAGCCGTGACGCGATCAAGGCCAGCACCCCGGACGGCGATATCTTCAAGCCGTCCACCTGGACGCTGGGCGAAGATCCGAGCGTGCGCGGCTACACCATGCTGACGATGGACGTGCTGGGCTCGCTCGCGCCGGTCGTGGTGGCGTCCGTGATCGGCGGTCCCGGTGCCGGTGCCGTGGCCGGCGGCCTGCAATCGGGCGGGGCTGGAGCGGAAGAGGCGCGCGGGATTGTCATGGCGGCGGCCAATGAGATGGTCGAGGGGCCGGACGGCGAACAGATTTCACGCCTCGAGGCTGACAGCCAGTATTACCGCGATCTCCGCGCGGACGGCGAAAGCCATGAAGTCGCCACGCAGAAAACCGCCGAGGCGGCCGGGCGGCTGGCCGCGACCTATGCCGCGCCGGTCGGTGCCCTGGGTGGCGCAATCACCGGCGGCATCGTCACCGGCGGCGTCAAAAGCCTCGCCGGGCGGTCTGTTGGCACGCGCGTCGCCGGCGGCGCGGCGCTCAGCGCCACCGAGGAAGCCGCGCAGGAGACGGCCGAGGGTGTGGCCGCGCGCAAGGGCGCCTCCGACGCGACTGGCATGGACGTGGATTTGTGGGAGGGATCTTTCGGGGCCGCCATCCTTGGCGCGCTTGGCGGTGGGCCGCTGGGGGCCGCCGGCGGGCTTGTCACACAGCGCGAGGAACAGCAGGAAGAAAGCCAGCCTGCGCCGCAAGCGCAGCTACCCGCGCCCGACGCACCGATCGACGGCGAGATCATGGCGCCCGAGGCCATGCCCGAACCGACCGGGCCGATCAGCCGGGCCGCGCAGCAGGCGCCCGAGGGCGCCGCCGAAGCCATGGCGCAGGGCCAAGAGACCGGCATGTTCCCCGACATGAAGCCGGGCGGCGAAGTCGCATTGCGCGATGCGGACGGCCGGGATTACAACGCCGTGTTTCTGCGCGAGGATCAGAGCGGCGTCACCGTGCGGATCGCCGGGCAGGAAGTTCCGATGTCCGCGCAAGAGTTTGACGAGGCGCGCGCAGAGGTGCAGCGTGAGGATGAAGCAGAGGGTGAAGCGCCGGCGGCCGAGGAAGAAGCCGATCCGCTTGCCATGGACGACGAGACCCCGCCTGAGATGACGCAGCCGGCGGCCGAAATCGAGTTGCCCGAAGGCGTCGACCGCGACGATTTTGAAGAACGGACCGCCATCCTGGAAGAAGGCGCCGGCATGGACCGGGCAAGCGCCGAGGCCCGCGCGCTCGAGATGATCCAGCGGCGCATGGAAGAACAGCGTGCCGTTGACGAGCAGGCGGCCATCCCCGACGCGCAAGAAATGGGCGAACAGGGGCAGGTTGAGGCGCCCGAGGTCGTCGAAGCCCCGTCCGAACCCGAGCCGATCGCCGCCGAGCCGCCGGCATCGGTTGAGACACCCGAGCCCGAACCCGCGCCGGCCACCCCGGACCAGCCCGAGCTTATCACCGTCACCGACGTCTATGGCGATAAGAGCCGCGTTCGAAAGGCCGATCTGGACAGCGACAAGCCGATGCTGCGCCGGTTCAACGCCAAGGGCGAGCCGATCGAAAATGACGGCGCGCTCATCGCCCGCGGCAATATCGACACGGACGGCACCGGCGTCACCGAGACGTACAAGGATCAGCCCGTCATTGGCATTGGCCGCCAAGGCGACCAGCCGTCAAAGAGCAAGCCCGGCGTGCGCCAGGCGATCAAGAATCGCGGGCAGAAGGTCGAGGATTTCGAGATCCGCGAGGTTAAAGGCGGGTTTATCGGCGTGCGCAAGAGCGCGATGGCCGAGCCCACGGCGGAAGACGCCGCCGAGCCCGAAGACGTACCCGCAACCGGTGAGGATAACGAGGCCGCGCCGCAAGCGCCCACGCGTGGAATGACGACGCGCCCCGGGTATACGCGCCGCATGGAAGGGAGCGAGTCCACTACCACTCAAGAGCGCATGACCGAAGACGGTTTTGTGGTGACGCGCGAAGTGAACCGCACGACCGTTCGAGACCCAAAGGGGCGTCAAATCTTCGTGGGTGAGCATGATGTTGATGAGGGGAAAGTCGAACGCGCCATTGAAAAAGCGCGCGAACCCGAAACCGCCGCGGCGATCGAGGCTGCCGCCGCCGAAACCGACCCGGATCCAACGCCCGCGCAGGCCGAGGCCGAGAATTACAAGACCGGCAAGGCGCAATGGGCCGGGCTGACCCTTTCGTTCGAGAACCGCAAAGGCGGCGAGCGCAGCGGCACCGACGCCAACGGCAACGAGTGGTCCGTCACCATGCCCGCGCATTACGGGCGGATCCTGCGCACCGAGGGCGCGGACGGCGATCACGTCGATTTCTACATGGGCGATAGTCCGGGCTCCGATGCTGTCTGGGTGATTGACCAGATGGACGCCGAGACCGGCCGCTTCGATGAACACAAGGTCATGCTGGGCTTTGACAGCGTGAACGCAGCCGCCGAAACCTACATGGACGGGTTTGAAGACGGAAAGGCCGAGGCCCGCTTGGGCGGCATGCGCAAGATGACCGTGGAGGGCTTTAAAAAATGGCTGGAGGGCGACACGACCGGCCCGGTTTCGCGCCCTGCCAAGCAGCAGGATGCAGGGGCGCAGGCCAAGCCCAAGACCACCGTGGACGAAAGCAACGTCAACGACCCTGATATGCCCGCCGGGTTCCAGCTTACGGCGATCAATCGCATGACGAAGCCGCAGGCCAAGGATGCAGGCGTGTCGTGGCCGGCCGTGAAGGCGATCGTCACGACGTCTAAGCCCTATTCGTGGGGCACATACGAGGGGATCAGCGAGACCAGCCGGGCCGATGCAATCCAGAAGGCGCTGAGTTCTGCGCAGCGCGCGGTAGAGAAGCGTCCGCAGCCCCAAGCGACGCCCAAACCCGCGCCCACCGCGCCACAGCCGCCGATTGACCGCTTAGAAAGCGTCGTGAGGCTTGTCAGCGAATCGGAGGGTATGCAGGAGACGGGCGCTGCCGCAGTCCTGTTGCCAGCTTTGACCGACTTCAAGCGCGGCACCTCGCCGGACGCGGTCATTCCACAGCTACAGGAAGCGTCGCAGTTGTTGTTCCGGCAGTACCCCGAAACTTCTGATGTTCTCGACGAGATCGTTACGGCACTGGAGCAGCAGGCCGAGCAGGACGCAGAGCCTGAGCCAGAAAGTCCAAGTGTATCGAATGAGAAACCTGAACCGGATCAAGTGGCGCCGCCCAAATCGGGCATCCTTGGCACGCTGTCGCAGGAAAAGCAGGATCGCGCCGCCGAATTGAAGAAGCGCCTCGCCGACAAGGCGCGCAGCCAGACCAGCAGCGGGATCGACCCGGAATACATCACCCTCGGCGGCGAGCTGGTGGCGCTCTACATCGAGGGCGGCACGCGCAAGTTCGGGCAGATGCTGCGCGACTTTGCCGAAACCACGGGCCTGTCCATGCGCGAGGCTCAAGGGCCCATGCGCGCGGCCTACAACTATGTGCGCGACGAGAAGGATCTGGCGGGCGAAGACGTGTCCGACATGGATGGGGCCGACGCCGTCATGGCCGAGATCCGCGCCGCGATTGCCGAGGAAAGCGCGCCCGCCAAACCGGAACAGGCGGCTGACGATACCGCCGAGGCGCCGCAGCCCGCAGATCCCCGGTCGGAAGTGGTGACGCTGGCCGACTATTTCCAAGGCCGGCTGAGCGACGGGGCCGTGTTCAAAACCATCGTCGGCGCGCGCAAGGAGGCCAGTCAGGTTCTCGGGCGCGATCTCGGCGAGTCCGATCTGAAAATGGTGGAAGAGGCAATGGAAAGCGGCGTGGTGCAGGCTGCCCGCGATATCGCCGCGACCGACAGGACCGACGCGCAGAAGTACGACGACCTTGTGGACCTCTACGGCCGACAGCCCAACCTGACGCAGCGCACATCCTCGTCGATCCAATACCAAGCGTATTCGACCCCGGCGCCGATGGCCTATCTCGCTTCGCGGCTCGCTGGCATCACCAAGGACACGACGGTCTATGAACCGAGCGCGGGCACGGGCATGTTGCTCATGGAGGCCGCGCCGCGGAACGTGGACGCCAACGAGTTGCAGGCCAGCCGGTACGAATTGCTCAACCGCATCTATGCCGAAGGCGATATCGCCCGCGGCGACGCGATGCAGGACAAGGTGCCCGACGCGGTCGACGTGGTCATCGCCAACCCGCCTTTCGGCAAGGTGAAGAACCCGGACGGCCGCGGCAACACCGAATGGGATCTGACAGGCACGTCGACGACGACCAGCGAGATCGACCACGCGATATCCATGCGCGCCCTGTCCGGCATGCGTGACGACGGCAGCGCCGTGCTGATCGTAGGCGGCCATCAGGGCGACGCGGAAGCTCGCAAGACCAAGTACCGCACCCCGAAAAACCGCGTGTTCTGGAAGAAGCTCTACGAGACCTACAACGTGACCGAGCACTTCACCCTCGACGGTGGGCTCTACTCGCGCCAAGGCGCCGGGTGGCCGGTCGACGTCGTGGTGATCAAGGGTCGCGGTAAGAGCGGCAAATTCCTGCCTATGAAACAGGCCCCGATGCTGTATGATGGATGGGGCCAGCTAAGGGATCGGATTGATGGAGCGAAAGATAGCCTGGACCCCCGAGGGGGGCAACCCGCAGACGATGGCGGTGCTTCTGCCACGGCAGGACAAGCCCCTGACACTGGAGGCGTATCAGGAGCATCTACGCCGCCGGTACGAACGTCTGGTCAGGCAGAGCAAGCAGGAGGGGCGCGACCCTCTGGCGATGGCACAGGAACAGATGGCGCAGTGGGACGACCTGACGCCCAGCAACAGCCGGGAGATACCGGAAATGCTGGCGACACGGTCGGAAACCCTGATGACCAACTTTCCGATGGGGCAGTTCCCGGTCCCGCAGAGCAAGGTGACGGAAACGCGCGCGGCCCGCGAAGCGGTCAGGCTGGTACGGTTCAGCGACCTTCTGACGGCAATCTACCCGACAGCGTAGACAGGCCGTCGCGCGCCAAGGTCGAGCGCGACAACACCGAAACCGAGACAGACTTCCAAGTCCAGTATTCGCCGAGGTCCAACGCGAAATTCGCGGTCGGCACGCTGGTCCCGAAGAACGTGGCCGATTCCGTGGGCGCGGCGCTTTCCGATCTGGAGGGCCGGGTTGGCGATATCGACGACTTCGTTGCGCGCGAACTCGGGTATGATGTCGACGACATGCTGGGCACCGACAGCAAGCGCGGGTATTTCTCGGCAGAGCAGGTCGACGCCATTGCGCTCGCGATCGACAACGTGGGCGACGGGCTGGGGTTCATCATCGGCGACCAGACCGGCGTGGGGAAGGGCCGCATTGTGGCCGGCATGATCCGGTATGCGCTCAAGCAGGGCAAGACGCCGGTTTTCTTCACGGTGAAGCCGGGGCTCTACGGCGACATGCTGCGCGATTTGCGCGATATCGGCATGACGGATATCCAATCCGAGGTGATGGTCACAAACAACGGCCTGCGGGCCAGCAACGCGGTGCCTATCAGTGCGCGTCCGGGCGACGTTCTGGCGTCAGGCACGAACGCTGAGCAGGACGTCGCAATCCGCACTATGCGCGATACGGGCGCCCTGCCGGAAGGCAAGCGCGTGCTCTTCACGACGTATGACCAGATGAACACGCAGAAGAAGGATATCACTTCGCGCATGCGCGCGATGCAGGCGATCGCCCCGAACGCCATGTTCATCCTCGACGAAAGCCACGAGGCAGGCGGCACCGCGAACAACCAGGAGCCAAAAGCGGGCGACCCGGAACCGCGTTCCGTGTTCATCCGCAAATTGCTCGCGGAATCGCCCAACGGCAAGATGTTCTCGTCAGCCACCTTCGCCAAGAACTCGGCCGTCATGTCGCTCTACACCTCGACCAACCTGCGCAACGCGCTGCCGAACGCGCAGAAGCTCGAGGAAGCGGTCGAACGAGGCGGCGTGCCCATGCAGCAGATCATCAGTGCCGCGCTGGTGAAGGACGGCCAGTACGTGCGCCGCGAACGCACCTACGAGGGCATCAGCATGAGCATGCAGATCCTCGAAAGCGACCCGATCGCTGCGGAGAATGGCGCGGCGGCGGTGCGTGCGATCTTCCGGCTCGACGAGGATTACATGACCGGCGTGCGCGACGCCTATATCGAAGAAGAGTTGTCCAACCAGGGCGACGCGGCTGGACGCGATGATTCGGTCGGCGAGGCAGGCGCCTCGTCCACGAATTTTGCTTCGACCATGCACAACGTCGTCAGCCAGTTGCTTCTGTCCGTGAAGGCGACAGAGGTGGCGGATAAGGCCGTGGAACTGCACAAGCAGGGCAAGAAGCCGATCATTGCGCTGTCCAATACCAACGCGTCGATCATCAACGATTACGTGAACGATCGCGACCTGCAAACCGGCGACAAGGTCAAGATCCCGTTCAACGAGATCCTGACGCGCTACCTCAACCGCCTGCGGCGCATCACCATCAAGAATGATGACGACACCAAGGAGCATTATTTCCTGACCGACAGCGATATCCGCACCTATGGCGGCCCGATGGCGCTGGAAGAAGTGCGCGCGACGGAAAAGCTGATTTCCGAGATTGATCTTGGCGACCTGCCGGGCTCGCCCATTGACGCCATCCGCGACAAGATGGAAGCCGCAGGCATCAAGGTCGGGGAGATCACCGGGCGCAGCAAGCAGATCCGCAACGGCGTGCTGGAGACGCGCAAGGGCGGTCAGGCCGAGAACAAGCGGATCATGAACGGCTACAACAGCGGGGCCAACGACGCGCTGATCATCAACCGATCGGGCGCGACCGGGTTCTCGATGCACGCGACCGACGCCCCGGACAATGACGGAAAGACGCGGGCCATGCTCATTTTGCAGCCCGACAACAACATCGACGTGTTCATGCAGATGCTGGGCCGGATCAACAGGACCGGCCAGACCAAGCTGCCCGAATACGTCATCGCGGTTTCGGATCTCGCGGTGGAGAAACGCCCGGCCGCGCTTCTGATGAAGAAGCTCGCAAGCCTCAACGCCTCGACCACGGCCAACAAGAAATCAGCGGTCACGATGGATGACGCGCCCGATTTCATGAACAAGTACGGCGACCAGGTTGTGCGCCAATACCTGATCGACAATCCCGAGGTCAGCATCGCGACCGGCGTAAAGGCGCCGCCCAAGGCGACCGAGTCCGCGGGGATCGCGGCAAAATTGACCGGCAAGCTGATCGTTCTCGGCCCCAAACGCACCGAGGAAATTTACGCCGACATTCAGGAAGCGTACCAGAACTATATCGACGAACTCGACAGCATGGGCGCCAATGACCTTGAAGCCAAGGTTCTTGAGATCGACGCCAAGACCGAAGACTCGGAAGTGATCGACCAGGGCACGGCCCCCGATAGCGCGTTCGGGCGAGATACCGTGCTTGAAACGGTGGATTCCAAGGTCATCGGCAAGCCTTACACGCTCGAAAAGCTGGATGAGCTGGTCGAAGAGGCGCGCGACAGCAAGAGCATCGACTCGCATGTCGACGCGCAGACCGAAGCCATCGACGCGGTCTATTCCGAAGTGATCGAGGCCGACAACGAGCGCCGGCGCGACCTGCAGAATCGCGCGGCCGAGGCCAAGACCGAAAAGCAGAAAGACAAGATCGCCGACATGCAGACGCGGCACGAGACCACGGTGCAGTCGAAGCAGGATCGTGTCAGGCAGATCAAGGAGATCGTCAGGCAGATGGCCCCCGGCCGCCCGCTGATGGTGTCGTTCCTGCAGAACGGCGAAACGCAGGAAACCGTCTATGCGACGGCCTTGGGCGTGGACCTGTCACGCATGTCCGACAGCGTCGCGCCGTCGAAAATGTCGGTCAAGATCGCGCTGGCGTCGCCCGGGAAACAGGTCACGATTCCCATTGGCCGTCTGGTCGGTGAAGGGTCGGACGACTATTCGATCACCACGGCGCGCGAGCAGACCGTGCGCAACGCCTTCGAGAAAGGGCAGGCGCAGACCCGCGAGACGCGCCAGATCGTCACCGGCAACGTCATCAACGGCTTCTCCAAGTTCAGCGGCAAGGGGCAGATCGTCATGTTCCGCCGCGATGACGGGACGCTCGATCAGGGACTTCTCTTGCCCAAGGACTTCTCGGCGATGGACGCGCTTGCAGAGGCGCCGCGCGCGTTCGCGAATGTCGATCAGGCCATCCGGTTTGCCGCCATCGCCGGCACCGATGGGGCCCCGGCCCTGTTGAAAACTGCGGACGGTGTCATGACGGTGCAGCGGACGCAGAAGCCCAACGACTTCCAGATGACGATCGAGCGGACACGAGGCTACAAGCCTTATATCTTCAACCCCGTCGTGCGCGACATGCTGGGCGACTTCACCGCACGCTCCGGCCCGTTCAAGAAATCCTTGGATACCGAAACGCTGCGGCAGGTGCTGTCCGAATACGAAACCAGCCTTGGCACGGAGTTTCAGGCGACCGCGCACAAGGAAGAAGCGCAGGCTATCATCGACGCATCGAAGCCGCAGGGCCGCCGCCGCGACGCGGGCGACGCCAGCCCGGCGCCTTACACGCGCGAGGCGTTCGAAAGCCTCAAGTCCGATCTGCAGGACGAGTTGAACCGCATCGGCATTTCCGGCCAAGTGCGGCTGCGCGTCGCCAAAGGGTTCCGGTATGACGGCACGACCCTCGACGGGTTCTTTCATGAGGGCGTGATCGGCGCCGGCACGGGGTCCGATGTGGGCGCCCGCGGCGTCATGCGGCACGAGGTCATCCACGCCATGCGCAACCGCGCCTTGTGGGGCCGGGATTACGGGCTCTTCACCGAAGGCGAGTGGCAGGCCATGGTGCGCGCCGCGCGCAACAACCGATCGGTGCGCGACCGGATCAACCGCACCTATCCCGATCTGAACACGCCGCAGAAATCCGAAGAGATGGTGGCTGAGGCGTTCCGCGAATGGATGGACCAGCGCGACACGCAGGACTCAGCCGGGCGCGCGTTCGAGAAGCTGCGCCGGATCGTCGAGGCGTTTCTGAACGCGCTGCGCCGCAACGGGGCCAACGAGGCCGCCGAGGTGTTCGAGCGGATCCGGTCGGGCGAAATCGGCGGGCGCGGCCCCGGCGGCGGGCGCGGCGTGCGCGGGCCGGTGCAGGGCATGCGGCGCGACCCCGCGTCCCCCAAGGGCGTGCCGATGGGCGCCCCGCGGACATGGCGCTCCAAGGGCAAGGATCTCTGGAACGACCTTCTGACCGACTCCATGGGCGGGCGCACGGGCAAGGCCAACGTGCTGGCGCTGGTGCCGGGGCGGCCGCTCTTCGAGGAATTGGGGCGCAACCTGCCGTCAGCGCGGGTTTATCTCAAGCTGAAAGACCTGATGGACACGCTGCGCCAGGAATGGCACGCCAAGACCGACGAGCTTGCGCGGGACTGGATGAGCAAGGCCGGCAAGGATACCGAGGCCAACGGCCGGATGATGGACCTGATGCACCGGTCCACGCTGGCCGGGATCGACCCGTCCAAGGCGTTCGACCCGGGCAAATATTCGCAGAAGCAGAACCGGGTCCGCGCCGCGGATTACGATCTGCTGCGCGCCGAGTTCAAGGATCTGCCGCCCGAGTTCCAGACCCTGTTCCGCAAGGTGCGCGACGATTACAGCGAGATCGCCGACGAGTTCGAGAAGGCTATCGTAGAGAATGTCAGGAACGCGCAGCGCGTCGCGGTCAAGCGGGCGCAGCGGGCCCATGACAAGGAGATGCAGCGCATCGCCGACGAGGGCCTGACCGGCAAGGAAAAGCGCGACGCGGCCGAAGACGCGAAGGCAAAGCTGAAACAGGCCAAGGCGCGCATGGGCTGGGCGCAGAACGCGCGCATTGCAGAGATGCGGCAGCAGTTCGAGTCGAACCGCCTGCAAGGCGTCTATTTCCCGCTCGCCCGGTTCGGCAGCTACTTCGTGGCGGCGCGCGACAGCAAGGGCAAGGTGGTGTCATTCTCGCGGTTCGAGAAGCAGCGCAAGCAGCGCGAAGAGGCCAAGAAGCTGGAGGCCGAGGGCTACACCGTCGACACGGGCGTTCTCGGCGCGGCGGATACCGATCTCAAGACCATGGTTGATCCGACCTTCGTGGCCGACATGGAAAACCTGCTGGCCACCTGGGACGTCGAGCCCGCGGTCATGGACACGGTCTGGCAGAGGTGGCTGGAAACCTTGCCCGATCAGTCGATCCGCACCAACCGGATCCACCGGAAAGGCCGCCAAGGCTACCAGAAGGACGCGCTGCGCGCCTACACGCACCATATGTTCCACGGCTCGCACCAACTGGCGCGGTTGAAATACGGGCTGCAGATGCAGGACGCGATCGACGAGGCATATACCGAAGCCGCGCAGAGCAGCGACAGCAACCGCGCGACGCTGGTGGTCGACGAGATGAACCGCCGGCACCAGTGGACCATGAACCCGCAAGTGTCGGGCGCCTCGACGGCGATCACGTCACTGGCCTTTGTCTGGTATCTCGGGGCGACGCCGGCGGCGGCCATGGTCAACCTGACGCAGACAACGATCATGGGCATACCCATCATGAACGCGGCGTTCCGCAATGCCAGCGTGGGCGAGATCGCGCGGCAGCTTGGCCGGGCGGGGCTCGATTTCGCATCCGGGCGTGGCGACGCCACCGCATCGAGCCGCTTGTCGCAAGATGAAAAGGACGCGCTGGAGAGCGCGCACAAGCGCGGGATCATCACTCGGACCCAAGGGCACGACCTTGCATCGGTCGCGGAAACGGGCGTGGAATACAGCGGGACGCGCGAAAAGATCATGCGCTTCTTCTCGTACCTTTTCCACAAGGCCGAGGTTGCCAACCGCGAGGTGACGTTCCTCGCCGCGTACCGCATGGCTATGGCCGAGGGCGGCACGCGCGAGGGCGCGGTCGACAAGGCCGGGTCCGTGACGTGGAAGACGCATTTCGATTACCAAGGCAGTTCGCGGCCGCGGTTCATGCAAGGCGACTGGCCGCGCGTGTTCTTCATCTTCAGGCAATTCCAAGTGAATGCCATCTACCGCCTGTTCCGCGACACCTACCAGACATTTGAGGGCAAGACCGACGAGGAACGCCGCGAAGCCAAGGCGCAACTGGTCGGCATCAGCCTTTCGATGATGGCGCATGCGGGGATCACCGGCGTCTGGGGCTACGGCCTCATCACGACGCTTCTGGGCCTGTTCTCGGGCGGCGATGACGACGATATCGACGAATGGCTGCATGACGCGCTTCTGATGGAGGGCAACAGCACCGGCACGGCCGCCTGGAACTACATGATGGGGATGGCGCTCAAGGGCGTGCCGGGGCAGATCAGCGAGATCGCACTGTCCGAGCGCATTGGCATCCCGAACCTTTGGTTCCGCGGCCCGTTTTACGACATGGACGCGCAAGACACGGTCACGCATTACGTTCACGAGCTCGCGGGGCCGGCGGCCAGCATCGTGTTCAGCATGGGCCGCGGCATGCAATACATGGCTGAACAAGACTGGTGGCGCGGGGCTGAGGCCATGGTTCCCAAGATGGCGCGCGATATCTCCAAGGGCGTGCGCTACACCATGGACGGGGTCGAGACGCGCAACGGGGATCCGATCCTGGAGGACGTGTCGCCCTATGAGGCGATCGTGCAGGCCATGGGGTTCACCCCGGCCCGGCTGGCCGAGCGGTATGACGACATGAGCCGCATGCGCGACGCGGAAAAGAAGATCATCCGCGAACGCTCGAGCCTGCACGGCGACATTGCCAAGGCGGTGTCCGAGGGCGGCGGCATGACGCCCGCGCTTCTCAAGCGGATCCGCGCGTTCAATCAGAAGCACCCGACGTTCCCGATCACCGGATCCAGCATCCGCCGGTCGATCGGCTCTCGCCAGCGGTGGAGCGAGGGCGTGCAGCGCGGCGTGAACATCAACGACAAGCTGCGACCGGGCATAGAGCGGGACATGGCGCCGCAGCTTTACGACTGATCGGCGGTCTTTCATTGCGGGCCCATATGTGGTATATGGCCTGCAGCGCCGCGCAAGATGTGTGATGCAACCTGGACCCCTTAGATCAGGATTTGCAATGACACCTTGCCATGTGCCTCCCAACTTTTGCGGATTCTACGGCCGCCATGTTCAGGCGGGGTGTCTGGCATGACCCGCTGCGGATATCTTATTCGGCGCCTGCTGTGTGACATCGGCAGCCTTCTGACGCGTGGTGCCAACGCGATATTCTTTGGTGGCTCGACGGCGCAGGGCCTTTCTTCGCGCGCTTATCTCAACGGGCGCGACAGCGAGTTCTGGCGCCGGTTCGGGGTTCTGATCAATACCGTTTTTTTCTGGCAGGAGAACCACATCAAGAAGGCATGGGAAGACGACGTCGCTCGCGCCCGATATGTTTTGCAACGTAATGAGGGCATGAGGTGAACCGCCCAATGATTGAAAATTCCGAAAGGGGCGTAACCCTTAGCAAGTCGCTGGCTTGGACGATCCTGGTCACGGTCATCGGTGGCGGTATCTGGATCGGAGCGCAGGTCACGGACGCCAATAACGGCGTCGATACGCTGCAGGCGCGGCAAGCCGAAGATCGCCAGGACATTTCGCAAAACACGAGTGCCGTCAACGCCCTGCGATCCGGGGCCGCGCGCTTGGACCAGCGCCTGATCAGCATCGAACAGGGACAGCGGCGCACCGAGGACAAGATCGACACGCTGATCGACTATATCAGTAATGGGAGTACGCCGAAATGAAAATGCCCGCCCGTCCCCGCATGGTCGACACCCTGTCGGAACTCACACGGTATCTGCGCGATAATCAGGGAGGTAACTGATGACTGACCGGTTTCCCCGCGCGTTTGATCTTCTGAAAGTCCACGAGGGCGGTTTTTCGGATCATCCGCGAGATCCAGGCGGCGCGACCATGAAGGGCGTGACGCAGCGCAC
>Ga0136601_1000130_pt1 | contig 38001 bp, 17 predicted proteins | sample AntRauMFilla2699_FD_181020 | JGI IMG/M metagenome (GOLD analysis project Ga0136601, IMG submission 181020) | Saline lake microbial communities from Rauer Islands, Antarctica - Metagenome Filla 2 #699 | ecosystem: Environmental > Aquatic > Non-marine Saline and Alkaline > Saline | place...
TCCTGGCCTATTAACTAGCAGCTGGTCTGACTGTAGAGCGGCAGTATCTTCAGGTTTGTTAGCTATAAAATCGTCGCTAATAGAAGTGTTAAAAGTCTTATTTAGACTGCCGGAGCCATCGAACAATATTGCAGGTGCAGATACGTCACCTGCAATTTCGAACCTCGTTATGCTAGTCAGCCTAGTAGCACTTGAAGCACTGCCCTGGACAGTACCTATTACACTGCCTTGGACGTTGCCTACAAACGTGTTAGCAGTTATTGAATTAAATCCTGATACATTTGACCCGCTCGGTGCAGAAATATTACCAGTAACAGTTAAATCGCCAGCAACGTCAACGTCGCCGCCAACTTGTACACTCTTTGCTATACTTGCGCCGCCGGCGACTTGCAAAGCACCTTGGTTAGGTTGAGTACTGTCAGCAGTCGAATCAACATATACTATATCACTGACCTTAATATCGCCAGCGATATCAACCGAAGCCTGTGGATTAAGACGATTAACACCAATTCTTGGCGAGCCGCCTGGGCTAAGGTTTGGAGTAACTCGGATTCCTGTAAAAAAATCGTTGCCTTGTTTTACTCGCAAGTCTATGCTAGATCCACTAAAGTTGTTACTAATAACCGATGTCTCGCCTTCGGCTTGTAATGACAGCTGACCGTTAACTCCTATTCTTATACCTTGGTTGTTCTTAACGCTTAGCAGGCCATTAGTGGATGTGTTAAGGTCTGCACGTAAAAAGTTACTTGCTGAGACATTTTGGGTTCCAATTCTCAATGATTCGGCAACAGTAGCAGTACCTTGAAACTTAAGAGCTCCGTTTGAGAAGATCTTAGTTGAAAGGTTAACACCTGGACGGACTGTAGAAAATCCTGGAATAGCTGACTTTGGTGTAAAGCTCTGCCCTGATATAATCACAAACGGCTCTTGTGCTACATCTAGGATCAGCACAGTATAATTAACGTTGTCTACGCCGGCAATCTGAGCAGTTCTTGGGCCGGTAGATAAACCTTGAGAAAACTCTGGGCCAACTAGTATCCAGCCAGCGCCGTTATTAAGGTATAGTTGTTGATTGTCAGTGTCCACCCATAAGTCACCTGCTAATGCACTGCCTACTTCAGGAGAAGTAGGAGATTTAAAAATCCCACTAGCAGAAACCCATAGTGTTCCGTCATATATCTTAAGTTGATCTACTCCCTCGGTAGTGTCGTACCACAGCTGACCTTCAACAGGGTTGCTAGGTGGACTGTCGAAAGCAAAATTCTCTAGTACTCCAAGCATGTTTTCTGCAACTAATTTTCCGTAGTCAGTAATGCCGCGTCCTGGAAAACTAAGGCTTGTTGAATCGCTGTCGATTTCTCTATCTTCAACAACTATAACACCTTTAGCAAGTGTATCTGTAAAACGAATCTCGTATGGCATTAGCTGTTCCCTCCGCTAAGACTTTGGACTCGAACAGTATAGTCTATTTGAATAAGCCTATTCAGTGACTTTTGCTCCGGATGGAAGATTACATGCGTTAGAAGCCGGCCTTGCGCTTGTCCAGCAACTGGGGCGCTTCGTAGGCCTACTTCGTCAAACACAAACGGAGCGTTTGTTTCGCTAGCTGTATCGAACGCGTCTTGACCATTCGGCTCACCGTAATCAAGCAAGCAAGAAACAATTATATCAGTATAGTTTGTTCCGCTAACATGCCGTGTTTCAATTTTGTTTCTAGTAGGATCAGTGTTATTTGGATTCCGACTATCGACTATTTTACTAAAGGTCTGATTGTACAAACTAGCATTAGTACCTGTTGAATTAGGCGTAAGATACGTAATCACGCCAGTTGGGTCTATACTAGTACCGCCATTTCCAAAACTCATTTCAAAAATGGGGCCTGTACCTGTGTTAGCAACACTCTGTGCTAACGCTATTGAGAAATTTTCATAGTGTATAGCATTCAATTTGTTAATATACACTTCGTCAGATTCTGGGTCAAAGGCCTTAATATGGCCTTGTATGAATACCCCGTTCATTTCGTTTATCATGTTTTAATCCCGTCTCCGCTAGTGTATTTATTCAGGAAGCTTACTTATACTTCCGCGTAAGAACTCTGCAATAGAATTGTTTGCGTCTTTAAGAGCTGTGCCTGGATTAGACCACAGTTTCCCTATCCTACGAACAATTATAATCTTATCAGTTGGGTTTGGCGCTTCAGTTAGCTCTAATTGCACTTCTCCAGTAGACTGGTCGACTATGATATCAAACTCTTGTTCAATTTCAACGTCGCCTGCTGGAGAATCTTGAGCAATTGCTTGTACTATGTTGCCATCGATGTCAACCATATCAAACTGGTACGACTGTATAGCATTCTTGCGCAGTCTGCGTCCACCTACAAACACTTCAAAAAAGTCTCTGTACTGCTGACTGTGCAGCAAGCTAAATCCAGTTAAGTTAAACTTGGTGTCGTAAACCGTAGAGCTTCCGTCATTGCCTATAACTTGACTAATTAGGTCGTCCTTGTACGGAATATTCTTACTTTGTCCCTTATTAATTACAGGAGTTCCTGTAGGATACACGTCGGCTACTCCTGTACCTAATGTACCTCTGCGTAGCTGGCGAAGCAAGTTACCAGACTTAACAAAGTACTCGATTCGCTCACCGTTTACAAACACTATGCCAGGCTTGTTAGCTGCTTTGTTAGGCTCCGGAAGAGCCGTAGCGTCCTCTACTTCAATACGTATATCATACTCGTGGAGCGGCTTAGCAAGCTGTAGTCCCGGTTCGTTGTCGTGACGCTTGTAATGAGTCCTGTTAAGAATGTCCTTAAATTGGGTCCAGGCCATCCTTGGCGTTGCTACAGGTGCTGTGAACTGAATTATATCCACTGTGTCTCCTACAGCCGGTTCTGCTACTAAGTAGACTATTAAGTTATCAAGTGCCAGTGAGTAGTCAACGCCCGGCGTGAGCAATTTACCGTTTACTATCACCCAAACATACTGGATGCCAGCCGCAGGATCTCTTAAGAGAATTTTCCCTGCTCGCAAGTTATGGTAAGTTGTAAACTCATTAGTGCCGGCGATCATTGTACTACGTTCGGTAACATTATAACTAATTCTTTCAGGCTCAAGGATATTGTGATTAGTAAATTGGTAGATATTTACATCACTTCCGTCTGCTGGTGGTTGAGCTAGTTCAATTACGTTATCAGTTACAGTATACGCCGCGTTAGCAGTGTAATACGCTTCAATAACATCGTCTTTATTGAGGAACTCTGGATCTATTCTTATAGTGCTATCAGCAAGATTAACTATAAAGTCTGCACCCCTTACTAATTCTGTCTTATTAACGAATACACGCACCTCGGCAGGATCTATAGTCGACTCAGGAATTTCAAACAAGTCAAACTGGTAGATTGTAACCGCTGGATTCTCAACAACAAATTGCTTATTGTATCCAGGTGAAACTATAGAGCCATTAACATTTACTAGCATAAAGAACTCAACAGGTTCTTGTGAGCCTGGGAACGAAGTAAGCTCGAAGCTAGTAGTAGTTCCGTCTCCAGTAAAGGCGTCTCGTGTTACTCTACTAAAGTTCTGAGTTAACCCTGATCCTACAAATATTCCGTAATCAATAATAGTATCTTCTTGCGGTGGAGTAGAGAATACAAACACCGCTTTGCTATTAACATTAGTTAACAAAACCTCGTTTGTAGTTGCTGGAACTCCATTTAACAAAACAAATGACTCTAAGTCTGAACTCCAGTCTATTTCGGTAGTAATAGCTGTAGTAGATCCGTCGGCTCTTACAGAGCTAATGTCTCGCACATTTTCGCCGTTCATTCCTACTATTATAACAGTTAGGTATTGTCCTGCAACCGGAACGGTTGCCAAAGTAACTGTATTCTCAGAAAAATTAACGCTATATTCAGACTCGCTAAGGATTCTATCACCTAATTTTACAATGACCGCGTCAATGTTATTAGGTTTAATAGTCAACGGATATACATCAGTAATCCCATCAGTTACAAAATTCTGATTGGAGATTTCTCCTTGGCCGCTAGCTAAGTTCTCAAAGACCTTAATGTCTATTGTGTCTAAGACCTGGCCGGGGATTAGCTCTTCTGGGCCGGAGCCGTTAACTGGAGTAACAAACAGGTCGCCGTCGACTATTATGTCTTCTGCATTCAACCCAGTAGCATTGCCGTAATCTAAGTTGCCGCCGCTAAGCTGAGTGTCAAAGCTGTCAGGGTCTGGAGCAAAGCTTCCGTCAGAGGTTGTTTTTCTGACTATTATAACATCTCCGTCTGAAGTACTAATACCGTAATCATCAAGATTAATAACAGTTTGTTCACCGTCACCTACAATACTAGGCATTCGGTTAGTAATTACAGTAGAACCGTCGTGATCGGGATCATCAATACGGATTCCGTTCTTGTATACGTTATACGTTACTTCGTCTTCTAACGGTTGTTCTAACTCTAAGACAATAGTGCTTCCGTCTAACCGGAACACTAAATCTTCGTATGTTGTGTCTAAGATATCCCACGGACTAGCTAACCAAGCATCGGTATCCCAGCCAGTTGACGTATCAAAATCAAAGCTTCTAACCTCAACTCCACCGTAATCAACGCCAGACATTAACTGAGAAACATCATTACCTATCATTCCTGATTCAGGAGCATACAAATGCTTAATTCTGTCAGTAGCGTGTAGCAAACTAGTGCCCTTACGATAATTAACTACAATTTCAGAATCTAATGCAGGCGGATTAGTAAACTCTATTCGACCTTTATACCTAGTGTAAGACAAACTAGTGTCTTTAACGTTTTTAAACGAAAATTCGCTGCGCAACGCCTGCTCGCCGTTAACAGTAACCGTTACTGAATTAGTTCTTAGATCCATTGGCCAGTTAAGATCGAAAGAAGTATTAGCACCGGTTCCTACAAACGACTCAGATTCGTCTAACAACAGAATGGTAGGATGGCCTGTTAACCGATCAATCTTAATCTCTATCCGATGACTACGCACTAACGACTCGCCAATAACTGCATTAACTCTAGCTTGGGCAGCAGCTGAATCCGGCGGCGGCGCAATAGTAACCTGCGGAGCACTAGTGTAGCCAGAGCCTGTAGACATAATTTGCACTTTTGTAATACGGCCGTAGCCTACAAACGCCTTAGCAACTGCGCCAGATCCGCCGCCGCCTGTAATAGTAACAGCAGGTGCAGTTGTGTAGCCAGTGCCGCCGTCAACAATTTGAAAGCCAGTAACCTTAAATCCGAAATTATCCTTCCAATACTTGTCCGGGTAGTCTTCGAATAATCCAAGAGCATCAACAAGTTTATTATCTACTATTTGTACAGCTCTTGGTAGAATTCTACCAGACTCCGGATCATACTTTGGAGGCAGATCAAAATCAGTAACTGCTGAGTTAGTGTTTTCTATCTTCTCTAATGCACTAACATACTCTCTAACATTAGTCTTGTAAGGCTTTGCTTCCTCTACGTAATCGTTAAAGCTAGGCAAGTTATTATTCTTAAATGTTACCTTTTGTGACAACTCACCTACGTTATGCTTTGCTCTAACAAAGCTAGTCTTAAACGCCCAGTCGACGTTCAATTGCTCAGAGAACACGTAACGAATACTAGAGAAGAATAATTGATTATAGTCAACTGCTAAATCATCTACTAGTATATCATCTCGTAGACCTTGCATTATTAATCTAATTTCATCTGTCGGCTCGGTGTCAAAGAACCGACTATCGTAACTCGAAGCATCGAAGCCTACAAGGTTCAAGACAGTGTCGTAAAGTCTAGGCAAAATTTCAATAGTTCCTGCCTGCCGGCCTATTGTTATATAGTTTGTAGCTATATCACCAGTTTCGGAATCATCTACTTTACGCAGTAACAGCCAGCCGCCCGTGCCTTCGTTTTCAATCTTTACTACTTCTCCTACGTTATCATTTAATGCAGGTAACTGATACGAACCTTGTACAAGGTTATTAACTACTGTAAACTGGTTATCCCCTTCTGCATACCAATCAGTGTACTTCCAGAATTTCTTAACATCAAATGACTGCGTAGCCGATCTAGACCACTGGTTAACATCTGAGTTCCAAGTATAAATTGCCCATCTGCCGCCGATAGACGAGTCAGAAATAACAAGCACGCTTAACGGTCTAACAGTTACTCTTATGTCATTAGTGTATCCTGTCCCTGGATTAACAATGTCAAAGTCGATAACTTGACCTAAGTTGTTAATAAACAAATCTATCTCGAGATCGTTGCCGTTGCCAAAAACAGAAACTGCTGGACCTTTACGGATAGTATTGCTGCCAGCTTCGAATGTTGGGTCTTTGTACTGCCTACCTGATTCAATAATCGAAACGTTAGTTATTGAACCATCTATAACTTCAACGTCAATTAACGCTCTGGACGCTCTGTTTGAAGCAATAAACCTTAATTCTTCAACAGACTCAATAGCATAATCATACACACGAGATGTCACAGTTGGTAGCGGATCCTCAGCAAGGAACTTAGAAAGATCACGGCTGTCAACAATTGGCTGTTTTAACAATGAAGCGTTAGCTCTTTCTACTACTTGTTTAAGCGCCTCTTGACGGTTAACAAACCAACTCTGTCTTGGTCTGAAAGAAGTGCCATAACGCTGTCTAGGACTTAATTTGGGATCTGGGACCCGGCGGTTTTGATCATCGTAACCAGCTAAACTATCGAACCACTTACGTTCAATATCCTGCTTTGGCAGACTAGATTCTAAACCTTCGGTCAACAGTTGATACTCTGTGTGCACGTTCTGTTCTTTGTTATCTTGAGTGTAGTAAGTTACTGCAAGAACAATGTCAGTGCTAGAAATTAAGTTATCACTGTTGTATAACACAAATCGATTGTCTGACATAAAGCTAATAAAGCGATAACTTTCCTGATTAGGATCGGCAATGGTCCTGGCCATATTACCAACACTAATGGTTCTATTTCCTGTGCTCGGTATCGTAAATTTGTTAGATACCCAGTAGTAATAGACATTACTAAACGACTGAGACACAGAGTCGTACTTTAATTTCTGAGAATAAACACTGTCGCCGTACAAACTAGAACCACTCACTCCTTGAGCTATACCTTGTGTTGTGTCAGCTAAGTCATCCCACGCAGATGGCACTAGCGTAGTCTCAACCCACTCATACACATCAATAGAACTACCCGGTAGCACTCTATTCCAGTTAGCACTTTGATAGATAGCGCCTCCTTGATACGGGTTAGCAAATCTTGCAGTGCTCAGGTCCCACCATACCTTGCCTACAAACTCATCTTCCCAGTTGTTTGTTTCATTAAGAAGCTGTGGGCTTGTTGAAACATTATACCTTGCAGGGTCGGTGAATGTCTTAAAATCGATCTGAGCGTCAACACTTCCTGCAATTTTACCTTGACGGACATCTACATAATCAAGGTAAGTAACAAGCTGCTCGTTTCTTCTATTATAAAGAAATACTTCTTTGATTTGATCAAGGTCTACTACAGGCAGCGAACGTCTAATTGAGTTCCAAGCTGTCTTACCTTTTTGTCTACGATAATCAACAACTGCGCCTATACTAGTATCAATCCTAATACGAGGTAAGCCGACGTACACGTGGTTATTTACAGCTACAACCGTCTCTCCGAACTCTGCTGAATCAGCGCCATCAATTTCCAGTGCGTCAGCAAAGATAAACGTTGACTCAACTAGTTCATAAACAGTAACACTGCCGGATCCCACGTAAGAGCTTGAGAATTGAGTGAATCCATTATCAAACGTTGTTTCAGAGCCCGAGCCAACGTCAAACGTAGTAGGTACTAGAATATCGCCGTTGAAACTAGCAACAGAAATGGTAGTATTAGTTGCACTAACCTTTGTTCCGAATTGTTCTGCTCTTTCGTTTCTCGGCGATACTAGTGTTTGAACTAGGACAAATTTACCATCAACTTGACTGTATACACTAACGCTACCTTGGTCAAAAGAAGTTGTGTCACTAAAAGGTTCTCCTACTGCTAAGAATAAACCGTTAGGTGATAAAGAAATGCTATTTGCAAAACCAGTACCTACTGTTGGTGCGTCAATTACTTGATTAAAAACATAACGACCGTTATGAACCCTGTATATTAAAATTCTGTTATCAACTGTGTCTGATACTGTATCAGTTGCGACCGTAATAGCAATTACCTGGCCTTGTGTGCTTATTGAAGTTTGTTTAGCAAACTCAGTGAGACTAGGATCAGCAAATGTAGAGTCACCGTACACTGCCTGAGTGGACATGTGCGGTAACACTCCTTCAACAGTTATCTCATTAGGAACTACTTCCCATTTAACCGAATTAGCAGATGGTGGAGCCAGGTCCGAAATAATTGTGCTAGCACGATATAACTCTTCGTTGTACTGGACAATGTCGCCTGTGTTTATAGTAAGGAATGAGCTGGGCCAAGCTTGCACAGCATCTCTGTACGACGTCCAGTCTCCGCGGTAATTAGGATCGATATCAATTTCCCAATTGTATTCTGTGCCGTTTTGATCTTTACCGTTCTTAATAACATACACACTTTCGTTAGTGGATACTAACAGCGTGTACAATTGATCTTGTTGGGCGAAATCTAGATCCTTGGCAGCATTTGATCCTGATTCAGAGTCAGGAATAACGTATGAGTTTATCCACTGCCAAGCTTGTCCGGATCTAACGTAGATGTGGTAAACACCTTGATTAGTATTGCCGTTTTGATCTTTAGTAGCAGACACCGGTATGTTCCCTGTTCGAGACCAATCTCGACTAGTTGTAGATGGGAAGCTCACCGGCTGCGGTGCGCCTGAAGATGTAGTAGTTGTTCGATACATCCAGTACTCTCCATTTACTAGAGCAAAGTCGTTCAACGGATTAAGGTAAGAGTCTGAGTCAACTGTAAAATTAGTTCCTTTGTCTATAATTGCAAGTTTACCCATAGAAGCGTCAGCAAGCGAAACGTAAGTAGCTCTGCCCATTTCACGAGTATTAGCTGTACTTCCTTCTAATGTGTTTATTCTTAACAGATTATTAACTACAAACGATCCAGTAACATTTTTAAGATATACACGACCTTGGTTGATGTTACGCTTTTGGTAGAAGGCTACTTCAGCGGTGGCGCCAGTAATCGGGTCTATAATAGTAGCCGGTGACACTCCTAAAGAGCCGTCTGGTTCGTAGAAATCACCAGTAGTACTATCGCCGTCAATGTCAACCACTTGTGTATCAGTAAACGTAAAGTCGATATATCCATCCCACACATTTACTACTGTGTGCCCTTCATCGTTTAGATAATCAAATGTAAACCCGTAATCCGAAACGTCTTCACTAACAACCGAATTATTCACCCAAAGCCTAAACGTTTCGCCTACGCCCAAGTCGGACTCTAATGTCTTGGGAATGCGAATGGCCCAAAGAGAGCTAGGAAGGTCTCTAACAGGATTTCTTGTTGGGTTGCCAACATCATCGCCTGGGTCTAGCTGTGCGTCTCCTTGATAAGAAAAGTTGATTAAAAACGACCTGTCTAAGTTGTCTCCAAAACTAGCAACATCGTCGAGGACACTAGCATACAAGTTAGGGGATCTGGATTCGCTACTAAGGATAATATCCCGGAATACTAATCCGTATCCGGTTGTTCCAAATTCAGAGGGCAATGTACCTTGCGGAGCATTAACATACGGTCCTGTGTCTTCAAATAACCAGTATCCGCCTAATTCTGAATTAGCTACAAAAGCTGGTTGGCTGTACTCGCCAACTTCTAAACCTCTGTTAAACAAGATATCGTCTTGATTAAACTGACCTTGCACATCTGTAATGTACAACGTTACACTGAATCCTGAAGAAAATCTTCTGTAAACACGACCTTGTGCACTTAGAGTAGTAACTAAGTCTCCCTCAACAGGCAAATTCTCGCCTTCTTGAACAAATAACACATTGTCAACTTTTTGAATAATTTCATGGCCGCTTGATCTAGATATGAAAGTGCTATTAATCCCTGTATGCACACTTGTTGAGTTAACAGGCAGGTCTGCAAAAGGCTCAGTGTCATCTAACGGATCTTGCTTAGTTAGATTGGTAAAACTGTTCCATGAAAAGTAAGCAGTGTCACCATTTAATGATCCTATATACTGATCTATAGGAGCACGTACTAATACATGAGGTGGAACTTGTTGGTTACTGCTGTCAACTTGTTGTCCGACAGTAACTCCTGGAAGATAAGGAACACCTTGAAGAATGAGCTTAATAGCAGAACTGTCGGTTTCTTCTTCAATAAAAGCATAACTGTTGAAGGTTTGAAACTCTGAGTCAGTGGAGCCAGCAGTAAGGACTCTGTTTGCAGTCCAGTACTGTTGGTTGTACCTAACAACATCACCTACTTCGTAGTCAATGTGCTCTTCAAACCCGCCCCTAAACGGTGAAGCTATATTAGAAGCGTTTGGAGACCCAACTGCTAGCCACTTGCCGTCTGGACTAAGTGCCACTGAGGTGCCGAAGGCTTGCTCCGCATCAATACTATTTGTAAGCTCTCTAAACGGAATAATATCAGAGTCAAATAATAACTCTTCCGACTCGCTTGCTCTTCTGTATGTGTAAACAGCACCGTCATTGTATGTTGGGTCGCCTATTACAACTGTTGTGTTATCTGCGGAGCTTGCTATAGACCTGGCATAATCACTGTTTAGCACTTCTCTGTTAGTAATTGTCTGGCTTTCTGTGTAAACTTCTTTGTTTTCAAGAACCAACCAATTATCAAATGAATCGTTATCAATCCAAAGTTTCTGGTTTGGAGCTATCCCGGCTTCTGCTATTTGATTAGCTTCAACAGTATTTCCAGCTCGTACTGACCGAAGAATACTAACATAGCCATCGGTTCTGTCTTGATCTTCAATTGTTACTGCGTTTGTAGTAACCGCAGTAATCGTATCTATACCAACACTTACTACCTTGTAAAAATTATTGTTTGGGCTGCTAATACCTTGGATTCCAATTACGTCACCTTTAGCAAGGAGACTGGCGTCAGTATTAACTGTAATCGTCGCTGCGGACCTAGAAACACTAGCTTGCTCTACTTCTTCTAGCTCCGTAGACTCTATTGCAGTTACTCTGAGTGGGATCCTCACGTGCTGCAATACGTCCCAGTCTTCGTTTAACCCAATAACCCAAATGTACTCACCGAAGCCAACAGACGCAACATCACCGTCTAATACATCATCTTTGTTGCTAATTCTAAACGAAACATCATCTTCTAGAACGTAACCAGCTGATCTTAATTCAAACGGATCGTTCTCCGCAATTGGGAACGGTTTGCTATTATATTCAGGAGGAGTGGCATATATATCCACAGGACGCTGCCTGTAAACCAAGTCAGTAGAGTTGGCCGGGAGGGTCTCTACTAGCTCAACTGGTTGGGGGTTTAGTCTGAACTGAGACTCATCTAGCAAGAATTCTATTATTTCAGAATTATCTGTTGCTCCGTATCTACCAAGTCGTATTGCCCACTCTTCATAAAACTCAAGGCTTTCCTTGTTAACTGAACCTAGAGCATCAAATAACTTAGTTAACGAATTCACTGTGCCTTTATCTTGTATAAAACCTTGATAGAACTTATACTGCGACACGTCGTCTGTGATTATGTTTTGAAGATACTTTCTCTTCTGGTATCCAATCAAGTGCTGAGCGTGTTTCTGTTGTTGTGTGTCAAAGTTGTCAGTATCAAGGTCGTAAAAGTCCGCAAACTGATTAATTCTATTATCAAAGTTCGGAATTAATCTTGCAGCAGGACGGTCCTTTAGTCTCTCCCAGTTGCCAGCAACAAATACATTATTTCCAGAAATGTCAAACAGGGCTACGTAGAAAAACTCTTTATACTTAACTAAGGAACCAACACTATAATCTGTCCAAGGTTCCCAATCAGTTACTTCAGCACTGTCATATATAAAACCAGGAATATCTAGGCCGCCGGCCCAGTTAGAACTTCTGTACCCAGTAACTTGTATTCTTTCTTGACGATACCCAGCTTCTAAGTCGTAAATTATATCGCCAAAAACCGATATATTGTCTAAAAGAATTACATGCTCTTTTTGGACTAGAGGCAGCCTAACATGGAAGATGCCGTCTTCTGTGTTTCTAACAGCCAATCCAAAGTCATTTTGATTGGTTCTAGAAATCGAACTAAATTCCTTTGGCAAGGTCTTTCCGTCTGCTTTAAATAGCGAATAGTTATAAAAATTATCAAACAAGTCATCAACGACGGCAAATTCTCTTGAGAACTTAACTTGTTCTGCGCCTGGGCTTAATGTAATGGCGCTGCCAGCTGCCCAATTTTGAGTGGTCCAGAACAAGAATTCTTTAACACTAAATGTCCAGTTTTCTATTTGAACACTTTCAGTATTAAAGAAGTCGAATACAAACCCTTTTCTTACTAGAGCTTCTTCGTACCCTAATAAAAAATCAACTACTTCTTGAACAGAAGCTAACGTTGTTCCGTATGGTATCTCAATTAGCTCGTCTTCAAATCGTCTACGTAAAGTAGCCTTGCGGCCACCAGTTTGAGGGAGCGAGCTAAGCTTCTTAAATTTAATAGTGTCAAACGAAACGCCACTAACATGAGACTCAAGAGTCCTGTAAAAGTCGTTGCCGTTCCGTACATTTTGTCCTTTAACATACTGCTTGCCGGCTGCCCAGTCTAAGAAGGGCTCGCTTAGTCCGCCTATGGTAATCGCCGGGTCTGTTGAAGCTATAACTGGACGATTGAACCTAAATACTGGATTCTCTCTGTCGTAACCTTTAACTACATAACCAGCTGTGGTCTTTTCAACTATTACGCCACTGTAAGACACAACATCAATAGGAGCACTAGTGTTCAAGAAGATTTGATAGTTTTCTTGAGGGAGGAACACATTACCTTCGTTGAACGGAGTACGGCTGTCTAATATTAAATTAAACTTCTCTTTCTCAGTAAACCCTGCAACTTTTACACTAAGCTGGTTTTGTATCTTTGATAATTGATCTTTATACCGATTGTAACTTAACAATACATCAGAAATCAAATAATCAAAAACGTAATTCACTAAACCACTAGTTAACGTTCTTTCGTTATCAGACTTAGTGTTAGGAAACACAACATCTCGAAGCCTAAGTGCCTTACCAGTCCTTGTGTAGATAATCTGTCCAACTTGGTTTCTTTTAATTCTCGACAGGTCAAAGCCGGTTGCAAATGTAGCACACGGCTGATTCAATACTTTAGCTGTTATTAGACTGAAAGGATATTCAGAACTTCTGCGCCAAGCAGTTTCGACCGGCGAACGATCACCAAATTTGAAGGGAGACTGCCTTGCGCGATCGGACCTACTTGTAGCGTATTTGCTGTCTAGCGGGCTTAGCAAGTTGCCGCTATCATCTACCGGGATGTGTGACAGCAGGGTCGGCCTTGAGTATTTTGGATCCTTGCGAGTTACTGTTCCTGACTGGTTGCGTATGAATCCGCTGGCTAGGTCTTGCCATAGTACCAAGTTATTTCTTGTGTACGGCGCTGGTCCGTACACAGAATCCCACCATGTTGGCTTTTTTCTTATTCCTAACATTTCCCAAGGATGGGTGTGTGGTCGGTCAGTATCGTAAGCCTGTATATACACAGATCTCCAATAACCGTTTAAATTTGTTCCTGACGGGGAGGTTGTTCCGGTGTAATTATACGTAAACGTGTCCGTACTTTCAAATACAGTATTCGAAGTGTAATCAGGGTCGCCTGCTACACTTACCCAATCTACGAAGTCAGTAATCATAGAATTGTCAATAGACTCTTTGTTATATCCTGTGTTACGGAAATCGCCTGGAACAAATTCGTCAATACTAAACAGATCGGGATTATACTCTTGCTTGAGGTTATTGTAGATCCTAAGTTCTAGCTCTAAAATGATAGCGTCGCGGTAATCATTAAACGCAAGGATAATGCTGCCGTCGTGGCCTTGAATTACCCTCCGGGGCTCTCTGTACGTGTTGTCATCAAAGATCCTAGGAACAAACGCAGGATATAGCCCAAGTTTTGTCGGAGTAGCTGGAACATAAGATCCATCAGTAGTGTCACATTCGTACACTTCAATTAAATCGCCGCGCTGAATGTTAGCACTAATCTGAACAAACCCTTCGTCGTTAAACGTGTAGTCTTGATTATTAACAAGTTGCTCTGAGTTTAAGTAAACAAACACAGATTTAGGACTAAGAACGTTTAGACTAAACGGTGTAGTTAGTGCAAAAAACTCACTATTTTCTGCCTTAACTCTGTGTTCAATTCTTCTCGAAGCCGTTGCACAAAGCATGTCTGTAAAATAAAACGGCATACTACTAGTCTTGTCAGCATTAACTCGTTGTAAAATAAGATCTACTTGCTGACGGGGTGACCCGTCAAACCCTAAATTCTCGGCAGTCTGTAAAAAGTTACGTTTAAACTTGGCGTACTCTGCACGACTGAATCTTAGAGCTTTAACAATGTTAGCAGACTTGTCAGTTATATGATATGCAGCCAGGTTGAACGGTCCTGAATGTTGTACAAATCTTTTACCAAACTGATCTAGTTCGCCTAAATCACGAAGATTGCCAGGGCCTGGAAACTGGCCTGAGAATCCCTTAATGTTTTCAACTATAGTCGAGACATGATCATTGACCTCGCCTAGAGTAAAACTGCCGATTTTATCATTAAGTGGGTTTCTCTCTAGGTTGTGTGCAATCTCATAGTAGCCGTTGCTGTTCTTAGGAGCAGCACTTTTGACTTTTAGAATAACATTTGTGTCAGTCGGAAGTTGGGTGGAAAACTCTACCTTAGCATTAACATCTGATGAGCTAATAGTATAGTCAGTGCCGTTAACTTGCAGAACATGGTTGACAAAAACCTTAACCAGTAGATCAGTAAGCTGACTACTCTGATTGTAAACGTCAACTTCGAATGTACTAGTAGGCTCTTCGACCACGTACTGTCGAATAACATATTGGTTGCTTTTTTCAAATCCCTTAGTCCAGCCATTTTGAACAATAAAGTCTTCGCGGTCGGAGTATTTTCTAAGATACCCGGTGTCGGTTGACTTCGTAAAAATCTCTTCGTTAATCTGATATGTAAACTTACTGTCTACTAAAGGAAAGCTAAATTGTATGTCACCGACGTTTTGTATGGTTCTGTAGCTAATTGGGAAGCCTAACTCGGAATCTGGAGTTCCTGTGCCAGTCTTGTAAGTAAAGATCGGATTACCGTTAAAGCTCGATTGCTCGTACGAGCTAGCATCGTTAAACGAATAGCCTGCTGCATTGTACATTTGAAACAAAGGTTGCTGATTGACGTTTGTCTTTTCTTGAGTTTGCTTCCAGTCAGACCCAGTGAACCAAAATAGCTTGCCTCGGTTGTCTATGCCGTTAGTTACAAGAACAATCTCGTTTAGTAACGGAATAGTATCATCAGCTTCTACTAACGATATCTGTCTATTATTGTCAACAGTAATAAAGTTTACGGTGTATATTTTACCATTAACTAACCTGTCGGGGTCAGCAGTAAATAGCACTCGCATGCCTTGAGCTAGAGGAATACCATCTACGTTATACCCAACAGTTCCTTCAATTGTTGAAAAAACGTCAGTAGTAAAGTCGTCTACTAGGTCAATATCCCTTTTTGCAACCGTACCATAATTAAACAATCTTAGGCCGGCTTCAAACTCAATAATAGGTCTAGTAGCACGAGCTGATTGATCTAAAGATATAGGCTGCTTGTTGAATTCAGCAGCAGTTTCTATAACACTAGAATGGAACCATAGGTTATACCTAGCCCATGCATTTCTGTCTGAGCTAGCTCTGTTTACAACAATGTAATCTTTGGTGCCAGCAAAGCTGTTAGCATTGCCAAACGGCAGCCGGTCAAACGGGTTATTGTCAAAAGGAATAAGTTGGTCAGCTGTGTAAGCAGCAGGAATAGTTAATTCGGCTTCGTTTACCAATTTAATAGAAGAGCCGACACCTTCAACAAACCAGTCGCCTTCGGCGTACTTCTGTGGAATTACATTACCGCCAAAGACAACCTTAGTACCATTCGAAAGTTTAATGCCATTAGAACTAGTATATGCTACTTTACCTAAGATTTCTTCTTCTACGTCAATTGCTGTGTTCTGTTCTATGTTGAATACTTTAACGAATCCGCCGGTATTAATATCAGACTCGCTTAGGTAAAATAGGTGATCCGGTGATTGATACGGAACTGTAAACTCTATAACACCGTTTTCGATATACTGAGGATCAACTTCGTTACCGTCTGCATTAAAGAACTTCTGTCCTTCAACATACTGGCTGGATATGTTTTCGCTAACACCTTCTACAACAACCTGATTTCCTTGGTTGTCTGTTGTAAGGAAATCAGGATTAGGAATAGAAAACTTGCTGTCTCTAGTAATAGCAAACGGGTGGCCCGGTGTGTTAATTTCGAAGCGGTATGTCTGTCCTCTATAAAGAGTTAAAATAGGATTAGAAGATAACCTTGACGAGAACTTATATACAGAATTGTCGCCAGCCGATTCTACAGTGACACTATAAGTACTTACTACGTTTCTAGTTTGTCCGAATATTGTTACTGCGTCTGGACCATTAGGCAGCCAGTAGTATTCACGGAAATTAACCAACTTGTCCCAGTCAACATTTGGGTTCCAAGCATAATACTCTTGCGTGTTAAGATTACTTTGATTAGAAACGTCTCCGTTAAACGCAGAAACTTGGTTTATAAAATCAGGATAGTCTTTGTAGAAATCTACATTACCTAGCTCGTCCTTAACTACTGTTGCTGGCTCGAGTTGACGAGTCTGACGTTGGTCACTAATATCTTGGATATACGTGTCGTTTGCACGGAAGGCCTTTGCTGTTTTGCGGCCATAGAATCCAGAAATTTTCTCCGCAGTACCTGGCTGGACCATTTGGTCCAGAGTGCTGCCTAATATTTTCTTATTTGCTTGAGTTCTAAAATACCGTGGTAACAGCTCTGAGCTTCTTCTTTGTTCGTCGCCACCTATTGGCAGCGGGAAATCATTTTGATCATTGTTTGACATTAGAAGCTAATTCCTCCAGAGGTGTTAAGTGTTCCAGCCGAGGTATCACTTTCGATACCTTGTCTTGCCGGTTCGTTTGATGTTGTAACTATGCTACCAGAAGCGTTTAATCGAGTTGCTGTAACTTCGTCAATTAATTTGACATCTGCTACACCTGCTCCAGAAATAAAAATCTCGTCTGGCTGAGAACGAATCTCAAATAAGCTACCAAACGACTGGTCTAACTGGTTTGGTACGATAATAAAAGTTACTAGATCAGGTGCCATTCTGTTCATAACAAATGAAGCTAGTTCTTGAAAGTAAAATGTGTCGCCAAAACCCCAGTTGTCTAGAGCAAAATATTGATTAACTAGACTGATAATCCGTGTTTTTATATCGTTGTCGTTTAGCACAACCTCGGGGTTTTTTACTGCTTTAAATGTAGCTTGCAAATCTTCGTTCGCCTTTGGGCCAAATAATACTTTGTACTTAACCGGATGATAAATTACCTCATCACTTATTGACTTAATCTTGTTAATTTCACTTCCAAACGACCTAAACAACTGATCGGAACTAGGAGGTTTCGGCCTTTCGTCAAGCTGGCCGTCTAGATACAACCTATAATTTCTGTCGTAACCTCTAGTAAGCAAGTACGTATCCATAATATTACTTGCACTAGGATCAATTCTTGCACTGGCGTCAGCAGTGTGCACGTAATGAAACTTTAGACCCGAGCGGCCTATATGTGCTACAAAGTCTCCCGTTAACTCTAAAGTTAACGAATTAGCATTTAGCCGCTTGAACACATCAGAGCTATTAAAGTAAAACACTTGGCCGTCGTCGTATGTACTTAATGGTGCTAACTCTGCTTCGCTCCGCAACAGGATAACTCCTACTTCTTCGTGATCCACATATCTAAAGTCCTCTGTTCCGGCTTCGGTAATATAGCGCTCTTGGATTACAATTTTCTCTAAGATTGTAGACAAGCCAGTCTGCGGGTCAATAAAATCAGGATTAACTATTAAGTCAAAGAGCTTAGGATTATCGACAACTCCGTCAGTGTCTCTGTCTGCAAATGTTACTTCGACTCTAGAACTATCAACATATCCGTCTTTATCTCTAAACTCTTCTAGAATCTCCCAAACAAAGTCAGTAGTAAACGCACCTATTGCATCTGGTTGATTATTAACGTTAAGTACCGAAATCTTATCTTTAACGACCTTGCCTGTTTTATTGTCGAACACTTTGTTAGTTGAATCGTAAAAGAATCTTATTTCATTATCACTTTCAAAGACATAACGCAAGCCTCTGTAAGTTACTTTGTATCGTTCTCCAGATGTTTCAAATTTCAGAAGCCAACTAGCATCTAGCCCTTGGCCAGTATTGTCGCCAGCAAAGCCTGTACTAAATTCTCCTCGAGAATTTAGGTTAGAAGCTGTTACTAGGCGCCAACGTTGAGCAGTTACATCAAAACGCAAGCCGAAATTATTAAACGCAAATGTCTGATCAATGACCTGCCTCTTTACGTCGTCGATAAGTGAATTAGCAAGTGCAGGACGTATTTCGTCAATAAGTGCTCCTTGAGGTATCTTATCACTTAAAGAAATAGCTCCAGTTTCTTCACTTAGTGTAACGTCTGCGCCGTTGCCAGCAACGTTAAACACCTTAGTCCAAATGTAAGTTTTGTCTCCTAACTTACTAGGAGAGCCTGTCTTGATATTGTTATTACGGTCGAAGTATGTGCCTGATGGTGAAACAAACCTAAGTAAACTATCGGGCTTTAAGAACCGTAAACTCGACGACGTAAACGAGCCAACCTGAAGCAAGTTTTCTCTTGGCGCAGTTACAGAGTTACTCAAAAAACCTGTGTACGTATTTGTGTCATTTGTTTCTTCTAACCAAAACGCACCAATTTCCGATGCACTTATTTTAGGAAACCGGTCGTAGTAAAAATGAGCTACTTTCCTGTTGCTCAGCAACGGCTCTATTTCATTTACGATTATGCCTTCGATATCTGTTTGTGTAGTAAAAGAAAATGTCGTAGTTTTGTTAATAAACTCTTTGTAGACTACTCCGTCGTTACCGTATAAGTTGGTGTTACTGTACTTTCCTGTTGCATCAATTAAATCAAAAAATCTAGAAATACCGCTAGAAGTTCTGTTAACAGACTTAACCTTGACAATTTCTTGGCTAATTCCAAGAGGAGCAATGTTATAATCTTCACCTGTAACCATTCTATTCTGAGTATAATAAGTAGCAGGAGCATTAGACTTAATGCTTGCATTAGACTCGCTAGCAGAACTATTGCTTATTGTAGTCTGAAGACCAACAGTTATTGTAACCTCTTCTGGTCTTCCTTGTTTACTTAAGTAAGGAATTGTGAAATTAATTCCAGACATTGCCGCAGGGGTTATAATCATGCTGCGATTTTCACTTACTCTATAATAGGTTCTAAAATTACCTTTTGGAAGCTCTCCAAATACACCGTCAGAGAAGATTAAATTAATTCTGTCATCAACCCGAGTTAGCACACTGTATACCGACCGGATCTTTTTGTTTATGCTGTTATAGATAATGTTGTTACCTTCAACACTGTCGACTTTAGTCCATAACTCTGTTTCGTTGCCGTTAGCATCTAACTTGTACAACCAGACATCGGAATCGTTAATGTTTATTGTGTCTACAGACACGGTTTGATTAGCAGTAGGTTGAGTTACTGTAAACTGTCCGCTATCAAGAATACCTTGACGGAAATGAGTAAAGAAACCACTGTTGGAACTGCCGGGGCCGCGGCCGTCGTCCCTATATAAGAAAGCAAAGTTATTGCCCGGTAGAGGTGCTTCTTCTTCGATATTACCATCACTCAAATCAGTAGAAACGATTTGAAAGGGAGTAGTTTTGCCTTCAATAGTTTTTTGAAAACTGTAGGTTGGAATAGTAGTATTAAGACCATTAATCCTGTACTGCTCGCTAGGAACACCTGCAACGTCGTCGCGCTTTGCAGGTTTTCCGAAAACGCCGTTAACAGGCAGTGCAGTGTTTAAAATCTTAATAAATTGTTCAAACCAGCTATTATTCGTGCTATCGTTCCAAGAAATTGTTTGACCTTTTAAGTTAACTCCGTTACTGTCAACTAAATCTTCTGTGGTCCTAACAGCAGTAAATTTTAGCAGACCATTAGCTGCTTGATTTCGGCGAGGATTATAGCTTATTAGTCTTGCAAGACGCAAGACGCTTTCTCTGCGCTCTGCTAGTTCAAGAAAGTTCTCTCGAGCGTTTAAGTCGATTCGGAAAGCTAAGTTTTGTCCTAAAAACGCAATAAGATCAATAAGCGCAAGATACTCTGATGATTCGATATAATCGTTAAAATCTTCAGGATAATTTTCACGCAAATATGTAATCATTGTGCGTCTTAGATTGTCAAAGTCGTAACTCTGGAAATCCGCATTGCGAAAGGTTTGGTAAACACGCTTCCAGTCTTCTGCGACTAGTAATCGGTTCTGTCTATCAGTTGCTGACATGTACTTTCCTCTGTTATATTAGTATTTATTTATAACAGAAAACTACGTATATAATCACGCAATTAAGCCGTTAGCTTGATCGAATTGTAAGCGCATCTTTTCAGAAATACTATAATCTAAATAGGTAATTACACACTCAATTAAAATACCGTTAAAGAAAGTATCTACAATAACCCAGTCAACAGAAACTCTTGGGTCGGCATTAACAATAGTCTCAATGTTCTCTACAATAGCCTGCTTCAAGTTTTCAGTTAGAGGTTCGTACAATAAATCCCAAATGATAGTGCCAAACTCGGGATTTTCTAATTTTTCACCCTGACGAATATGAAAATGATTTATAATGTCTTGTTTTATAATCGACACATCATAAAGTCTGAATCCGTCGTTGGCGGGGTTAACCGTGCTGATGCCTCGGTAAACGGTATTAGCAACAGGCTGCCGCTGCTTCTGCGACTGCTCTGCCTGGACTCGTTTATAAAGATTCTTTTCTAGTGTGCTCATGGAAGTATTTATCCTAAAAATCTATGCTATGCCGCGGCTAAACCAGTCTGATTCTTCATTTCGCCTAGTAACTAGTCCAGCTAGTCGTTGTCCGTCAGACAGATTATACAACTTAATCTTATCCGCAATTACGGCGTTTGTCCTAGAACCATTGTCTGTAACCTCGGCTATTGCACCGGTTCCGAGATTAAACGCAAACGACGTAAGTGCATTTACTTGATCTTCATTCCAGTTGTAATTATTATTCTTAGCAAACTCTATAACAAACAACCGGCGGCTCGTGAGGTCGTCTTTGAGGCGCCGCAATGCTACTTCTTTATCAATAACTTCAGTCTTAGACCTTGCTTTAGTACCATAACCGTTAGTGTACTGCTTAGCATCCCATCTAGCTCTAGCAGTAAACCTTTCTTTTGAAATAATAAAATTAACCAAATCATCCGGTGGGGTTGACGCAGCCTTTTTCGGTGGTGGTGACAACCCATCAGATGATTGGGTACCTTCAGAAGTTGACACCGGAACAGCTTCTGAAGACTGGGTGTCCGTAACAGGAGCAGATTGCACACTAGTTGACTGGGTTAGACCTTTTCTAAATGTATCTGGGGTGGCTATTAGTTCGGCATCTTCAATAGCAGCAGAAACCGTAATATCTGTGTTCTCAGGAACAAAACTTGACGGTTTTAAATTCTCGTGATGTAACCAAGGCTCGTGTGAAGGCATACGTTTTACTATGGACTTGACTGTAATTGTAGTTAGATCTTCAGCAACAACTTTACTAAGATCGTGTGCTAACAACGGAGTAACTTCAGTGGCGTCTTCAGCTTTGCCTGCAGGTCCAGCTGGACCTGCAGGAAGTGCGACTCCACCGTTAATAGCTACCGATACGCCATCAATGGCAACTACGCCAAGACCAAGTACATTAACTAGAGCTCCGTTGATGTTAACACTATCTCTTGTAGACAAAACATTAAGGGCCAACCTGCTTTGCAGATTTAATGCGCCGGCTGCCACTGCGTTTAGAGTAGCGCCGGCTAAATTAATAGAGTGCGAAGCTTTATGGTTTATTGACTTACCAGCAGTACTAAAAATTTCGCCAGTAACATTGTGATGAAGATCTCTGCCAACTGAAATTTTGCAATCCTTAGTAACTTTAATATCATGCGACTTTTTAACATCTACTTTCATGTTTTCTTCAACAAGAATCTTAGTATCTTTTTTACTTTCGATTTGTACATTGCCGCCAGTATCGTTGCGCCCTGATGCTCGCATATTAATGTTACGACCGCTTTCGATATTAACATCTCTATCAGCAGTAAAGTTTAAGTCTTGATCCGAGTGCACACTAATACTATCAGAAGCATAGATATCTATTTTTCCATTGCTCGACAACTCAATCCACGAAGTCCCGCGAGCATTTCCAATGTATATTAAGTCCTCGGAGTTGTGCATTAGTATCTGGTGGCCGGTGCGGGTGCGCAAGCGAAGCAACTCGTTATGAGGAATGGTTCTATCACCGTTTACGTCTCCGCCTTCTACGTATGCATACTCAGGTGGCCCGGACCCTGCTGGAGTTTTCCTTATTAGTTTGTCGTCGCCATCGTCCATAACAAAGCTGAATCCGCCTAGTCGGTTAACAAAGACATTGGCTTTCGACTCCTTTTCACCATAAGAGCCTCTAGGGGCGCCAGGCCTTTTGTCAACTGGTCCAGGAGTGCTAATTCCAAACACAGAACTCGGAACTTCTCTGCGGGCACTACTTGACGTAGTACCTCGAACTTCATCATCAATTAGCCCCTGAGTGTTGAGTGATTCTGTAAAGTCCTTGTTGTAAGGCTTCTTAAAGGTTGTAGGATCTACTGGCTGTGGGGATTGGGTTTTCTTATTATATTCAGCAGTGGGCAACTTCTTGCCACGCAGGTCTGCCGGAGTGCCTGACGTAGTTAACTCTGTGCTGGCACGGCCGTCCGGTATCATAAAATTCATATACTGGTCTTGAATGCATCCTATCCAGTAACCTCTGGAAATGTCACCTTCTGCGAACGTAACCAATACTTTTGAGCCGGCATCTGGCGGTACAAACCACATGCCGTAGGACTTTTGTGTATTTTCGTACCCATCGTTTGCAGAAGAAGTATTGTAGTTAGTAACTCCGTAGAACGGACTAAGGTAACTTACTTCAATAGTAGTACCGACTCTCTCAGGCAAAGAGCCTGCTTGATTTTTTCGCAGCAAGTCTACTTTCAATCCGCCCATAGAATTAGGGTCTAAGTGACTTACCACAACTGCTTCAAACGGGCCGGCACCGGTGAAACCTAGCTCTTTTAGCGTCCGGGCCGCACTTGATCTAATTTCTTTTGCCATTTATATTCCTAGTTTACAAATTACTTATCTTAAGTCAAACCTGCGCCGGGGTTTTCAGAAGGTGAAGAAGCATTCTGATTTGGCGACGGCGATTGTGATTCTGCTATTGCTCTGAATTTACTAACTCCGTCCTCAGTTTGATTCTTGCGTCTAACTAGCTGTAACCTTTGTGTAAACTTGTTTCCGTTTATGTTATTGTCTACAACTGTAACCTTATAAAAGCCACTAAACCCATCGACGAGCACAGATTCTGAGTGGAAATCCATCCCGCCCTGCTTGTTGTAATCAACCGGAGTTCTAAAGTTTATTAAAATATCAACCTCGTTACGTTGATAATCAATACTTCCGTCAGAGTTTATAGTAGCTGTTTGCCCACTGTTACTAGAAGAGTAGTTGCCCAGGCCACTATTTGGTAGGAAATATGGGTCTCCCCATATTTCGACCTCGGCAGTAATTAAATCGGCATCGCTGTTTAATATAATATTGTGAAACTGCTTTGCTAAATTACGTTTTGGATCTGTGTCTGCGGCTCCGCCAGTGGAATTACCGACATTGTTAACTAATCTATTTCTACTGTACGTGTCTAACTCTGTGTCAGGTGGCTGAGATGACCTGGCCAAATACGGAGGTGGAGTAGACTCTGCTAACTTATTCTTGGCGCCAGACAAGGTGTCACCACTAAAATTTCCATAATCAGCTCTAAGAGCTTCGAAGAATGCAGCATTAAATTGAATATCAAAACTAAGAACATCATCGTTTTTACCCGAATATATGTAGTCGTATACCTTAGAGACTTGCTTAGCAAGAGACTGGGCGCCGGGGACACCTTTATTAGGTGAAACCATATTACTAGCGTGTACCCGGTAAGGAACAACATTGTAAACATACACCTTCGGTTTGTTGTTAGTAATTGCTTCGTACTCGGGAATGTCTAAAACATGACACTCGGGTTCAACAATGAACCAATTTATCATACCTTCTTCGTTAATCGTGTTAATTGTGTTCGACGCGTAATTGCTAATTAACACAACTTCCTCGATGATTTTTTGAATAGACATTCCTTGAGGGAAATTATATACACGCTCGCCGTCTTTAGAAGTAAGTTCAATACCGTTACGTCGATATACGTCACCTTCCTTGTCATAAAATGCCTGGCTTTGCATAAACGGATGGTTAGTACTTTGATTAAAATCCTCAATCATTCTAGCCCTTCCGATGTTGTTAACGTCCGTGGTAGAACTTCCAGTTAGCTTCTGAAACACATTGTTGTTAGAACTCACAGCAGATGAACCAAAAAAGGTGCCGACTCTGTTAACAAAATCTGAAGTTCGAATAACTCTGTCTTCTGCTAAGTCGGGGCCTGTTGTTGCACTATCTGACCCTGGTTGGGTGCCAGTAGTTGTGCCCAGGGTAGTCCTAAATTTTGGAAATCTAATAACATACAAATCAGTTGCCGGCAACCCATCTGCCTCGGCTATTTCTCTTAATTTTGAGTTCATAACAGCAGTTAAGCTTTGCTCGCCAAAGCTCAGCACATCAGCAATCGATGATCCTTTTATACTAACAGGATCTTTAATGTGCTGAACTTCGTCACTTAGTGATTGCTGGCTCCACGAGACTCCCGAAACTTCATACGTAGATCCGCCACGTTCAACATCAAACTGAACGTTAGACAACCTAAACGGAATCTTTCTAGAAGCGTAGTTCACAGGCACTGAAACATTATTATCTGTATGTCCAACAAAGTCTATTTCAAGCAAAAAAGGAGAGTCTGTGTAGTTCTTGTAGCCGGCTTCAGAAGCAGCAATCTTAAGATTCTGTAAAAATATGCCCAAGCTATACGGTTCGCTTACCTTAAAAGAAAGAGTAGTACCAACGGACATTCCTGTTTTATTGTTAGGAGACATAATAGACTTCATTTCAAAGTCGTCTATAAAAAACTCTAAATTACCATCTTTGTTCATATCAGCAGCATTAGTTATTCGTTTGCCATTGATTCCGCCACCGCCACTTCTCAAAATAGTAAAATCTGCGCCACGCTTATGGTATGTATTTTTAGGGTCGTTGATACTAGCTGGAGATAGTACCCCTAGACTAATAATGCAATTGTAACTATTAAATACAGATAACTGGTTGGCTACTTTATCTACTGTTCCTGGGGGAACTCGATCCTCAGTGCCAGACGCTGGAGGAGTTGACCTTCCTAAGAAGTCCTCAATAGAAATTTTAGGCAATTCGCTTCCGTACCCTAAATTCCAAAGAATTGAAGTAGACAGAATAGTTGCGGCGTTACCTGAACTAAACAAACTTGTTGCTGTACCAGAATTATTAAACTCTGACTTACGCATATACTTCTCGTCGCCGTTGTATAAAACTCCATGACCGAGCGGGGGCTTTTTTAACAACGACGAATCCTGCTGTGAAGCAGTCATAGAACTGCTAGACTCTACTGACCTAGATCGATCTGCTGGTTCGCCGGAATTTACTCTGATATTATTAGAACTACTTATATCTGCACTGAGCTTGTTAGCTTCGTCGGTTGAAGTAGGACTAAAGTCGTAGTCTACTCCGTTTACTTTTGACAACAATTGATTTTTTTCTATTTGCGTCTGTTTTATAGAAGTCATATTAGATCCCTAATAGTTTTTTAAGGGCTTGTGGTTTAGGAAGGAAAATTGTAGTGCCTGCTCGCATATCGTACACAGGATCTTTAATAATGTCCATATTGCGCTGGGCAAACACCCACCACAACTTGGGGGTTCCGTAATAGTCATACGCTAGCAAGTCAGGTCGATATGTATACTGCGTCTCTATTGTATATCTGGGGTCGTCACTTTCTGCTGGTACAGGCCTAATCCTAAGGATATCTAAGCTACCTAAATTGGTAATATTTGTATCATACCACGGGCTAGTTGATGCGTACTTGGCCATTAAATAAATCCTGTATTGTTTCTAATAAACTTGCCGTTAACAAAGTCGTTTAAGTTAAACTGTGATACGGTTTTTCTACTGTAAGTAGGTTGTACTGTTACCGTCATGAGACTTTGGGTCGGCACCCATGTAACACCTTTGCCGTCGGAAGACTCTGTTATGCCATCAAGACCAGTAATTAAGTTATCCATTGGGACCGCAACATAATCAACGTCTGACGGCAAGTCTATTGTAAAGTTTGTAACAACACAAGGAATATTATTGAAAACATAATCACCATACCCGTTCAACTTAACAATTGGAGGTGGCGAGCCAGCGTTAGCACTATCACCGTAAAACATCTTGGTAACACTTCTTAGATAGTGCATAGCAGCTACCCAATACTGGCCTTCTGCGGCATTTTCTACTGTAAAATCACCTGTAATTACTATTTCTTGAACATTACTACTTTCATAAATTTGGAATGGGAAGTTTGAATGCACTGGCTGCAAGCTATTATAGCTCGCAGAGTGTCCGACAATAATAGTAGGTGTATACGGAAAAACAAATGCGCCTCCGGCGTTCACCAAAGGAGCCAGTAGGCCGTCAGTGGCAAACTGTTGCGGGATGCTTAGCTTAACTCGCCAGTCTGCTCGAGAACTAGATGTACTAAAACTTGCAGAGGCCGGCCCTGAAGTTGTAGGACTAGGCGGTGGCAAATTGTTGCCCCGAAGGCCGCTGGCAAACTTTGAAGCACTGTATATCTGGTCAAAACCTTGGCCGGCTTGAACCCTTTGATTAAGGGCGGCGCCTACAGAACTTGCAACATCCGACGAGCTGCTTTGCTCAGGAGGGTTAAGAGCATTAATTTCATCTCTGCTAGCTTGGTACTTGCCTTTTAGCGGAGTACTGTTGTTCGGATTGACCAGGGCTGACATTTAAAAAATCTCCTACATTATCATGTATTTAGTTGACAATATTAACTGTGTGTATTATAATAAATATAATTGTTAGGAGAACATTTTGAAAAAACACAATTACCTAAATAATAAAGACATTCTTGCTCAGATCCATAAATCAAAGAACACATTTAGTAGTTACACCCAGCCAGAATATCACCAGTATGACATTATTCTAAACAATCGTAATAGTATTAACAAGGACACTATACTAGAAGCTAAACAAAATAAAGCAAAAAGACTAAGTTCTCGAGAATACGAAAAAAGAAAGCTTGCCGGAGAACAAGTTAAGCAGGCAGACTGCGAGCATACCGTAAGTAGTATTACTACCGAAGAACTAATATTTAGAGTAATGTCCTTTGACCATATTCCAGATGCTCCTGGAAGGAAAAAAACTCCTAAAACAGTAGCAGACACTAAGGTTAAATTAAATTTTCCACCTTTTGTACACTACAAGTTTAACCAAGAAGGTACCTTAGAGACAGTAGGAAAGTCGCACTGGCAGGGCAACATCCACGATGGTATTTTTAATAAGGATCACGGACGGGCAACAAACGAGTTAGCAAAAATGTGGCTAAAGCTATGTGACCGTTACGCAACTCGTGGTAACGTCCGTGGTTATACGTACAATGACGAGATGCGTGGACAGGCTATTTTGCAGCTATCGCAAATCGGACTACAGTTTGATGAAAGTAAGTCACTAAACCCGTTTGCATACTATACAGCAGCAGTAACCAATTCGTTCGTTAGAGTCATAAATATCGAAAAGCGCAATCAAAACATGCGAGATGACATATTAGAAATGAATGACTTAACTCCAAGTTACACTAGGCAACAGCTCGGCGAATGGGAGGCAGAATTAAAGCGAAATGGATGCGATACAGACAGCTAACCAGTTACTAAGAAGCAAACGTCTAACGTTTAAGATGTTGTTAGAGTCTGCTATAAAGCAGGAGGCTAGCAATCTGTCTGCTAAACTCAGTACTAAAAATGCAAGACAGATTCTGCATCACGTAATAGCAGGACACGCAGAGATTCCTGTATGTCCTTGCGGCGTGTGTGTATCATGGAATTCTGACAAAGCCTGCTATCGAAAATACTGTTCAACCGCATGCACTGCAACTTACACTGTAGAAGAAAAGAAAAGAAAGAACCTAGAAACATTAGGAGTAGAATGGCACACACAAGATGCTGTTTGGTCCGAAAAGATTAAACAAACTAGTCTGGAGAAATTCGGAGCAGAGCATTACAGCAAGACAAGCGAGTTTAAGAACGCAGTTAAACGATCTAATTTAGAAAAGTACGGCGTCGAGCATGCGTCTCAGTGCTTAGCAGTTAAAGAAAAAGCAAAGAGTACTTGGGAAACTCATTACGGAGTGCAAAACCCGATGCACTCACCTAGTATTCGACAAAAAATGGCAGAAACTACCTTTTGCAAGTTGGGAGTCTACAATGCATTTCACTCACTTGAAATTCAAAACAAGATTAAACAAACTAACTTAGCAAAATACGGATTTGAGAACCCTAGACAAAACCTAGATGTTCAGGCAAGAGCATCTAAGTCTTACAAGGAAAATTTCTATCAACCAGATACCTTAGAAAAACTGTTATCACCCAAGTGGCTATTTGAAGAACACGCAAATGGCAAGACCGTGGCCGAAATAGCTGACCGCATCGGAGTTAGCCCTAGTAATCTATCGAAGTATTTTCAGAAATACAATATCGACATTGTTCATCACAGACAAACATACGCAGAAAAGAAACTTCTACAATTCCTTAACGAAAACAATATCAGAGTTATTCAGAATGATCGTACGGTACTATCTCCAAAAGAGCTAGACTTCTTACTTCCTGACTATAATCTAGCAATAGAAATAAACGGTGTTTATTGGCACACTGAACAATTTAACAAGCACCCATATTACCACTACAATAAAACAAAGGAGTGTGCTGAACAAGGAATTGAGCTTTGGCAATTTTGGGATTACGAAATGGAAACTCTATGGGGTCTAATCACAGATAAAATATTGTCTAAGACGCAGATCCAACAAGAAAAGATCGGAGCTAGAAAACTGCTAGTAGGTTTAGTAGACACTCCACAAAAAAGTAAGTTTTTCAAGAAAAATCACCTACAGGCAGACTGTGGAAGTAGTATAAATCTGGGATTACTTAGTAAGTCTGGAGAATTAGTAATGTGTGCGAGTTTTAAGAAATCTAGATTTTCAAAAAGGTACAAGTGGGAGCTAATTCGCTTGGCAACCAAAAGAGGAACAATAGTAGTAGGCGGTGCAAGTAGACTTATAAACCGTTTCGTAAAAGATTATATGATGAAAGAAGACCAGCTGGTGAGTTACTGCAATCGCAGGTTTTCAACAGGACACGTATACCAAAAGATTGGATTCACCTGCGTTTCTACTAAAACACCCGGATATGTCTACACAAAGGGTAATAGGGTTATCGGAAGTAGACAACAATGGCAGAAACATAAATTGTCAACCAAGCTTCAAACATTCGACAATTCGCTATCTGAGGTCGAAAACATGTCTAAGAATTCTTGCTATCGTCTCTGGGACTGCGGTCAAGACACTTGGGTGTTAATAAAATAAAAAAATCGTTTGACAACAACAACCTAGTGCTGTATAGTGTATTTAATTGGAGAAAATATGTTTAAAAAAGCTGCTGTTTTCACAGACTTACACCTTGGGTTAAAAGGAAACGCTAAGGTACACAATCAGGATTGTGAGGAGTTCATTGACTGGTATATTGCAGAAGCTAAAGCTGCTGGCTGCGAAACCGGTATCTTTTGCGGAGATTATCATCACAATCGCAACACTTTAAACGTGTCTACAATGAACAGTTCGCTGCGAATACTAGAGAAATTAGGAGAAGCTTTTGATCAGTTCTTCTTTTTCCCCGGGAACCACGACCTGTATTACAAAGACAAACGCGACATCCACTCTGTAGAGTTTGGACGGCACGTTCCTGGCGTAACTATTGTGAACGAAATTACAGTCAAAGACGACGTGGCACTTGTACCTTGGCTCGTTGGAGACGAGTGGAAGCAGATTGAAAAGATCAAAGCAAAATATCTGTTTGGTCACTTTGAGCTTCCTAGTTTCTATATGAACGCAATGGTACAGATGCCAGATCATGGTGACTTAAAGTCACAGCACTTCAAGCATCAAGAGTATGTGTTTTCAGGACACTTTCACAAGCGTCAGAAAAAAGGTAAAATACATTACATAGGCAACGCTTTCCCTCATAACTATGCAGATGCATGGGATGACGCAAGGGGTATGATGATTATCGACAAAGAAAACAGCGGGGAACCTATCTTTATAGACTGGCCGAATGCCCCGAAATATCGAACTATTAAACTTTCTGAGCTGTTAAACGACACCGAAAGTATCATTAAGTCAAAGATGTATTTGCGTGTGACTATTGACGTTCCTATCTCATACGAAGAAGCAAGTTTCATCAAAGAAACCTTCATCTCTCAATACAGTTGCAGAGAGATTACGCTGATTCCGCAAAAGCAGGTGGAAGAGATCTCTACAGACATTGACATTGAGCACTTTGAAAGTGTTGATCAGATTGTGTCAAATGAGATTACAGCAATCGACTCTGACAACTTTGACAAGAAATTACTGTTAGATATCTACAACGAGCTATAACAAATGATAAAAGTAAAAGACTTAACAGTCCGTAACTTCATGTCTGTGGGTAACGTATCACAGGCTGTGAACTTTAACAAAGAAAAACTTACACTGGTACTTGGTGAGAACCTAGACCAAGGTGGTGACGACACTGGATCGCGAAATGGAACAGGGAAATGTGTTTGTACAAATACTGTAATAAATGTAAGAAACACTAAAACAGGTGAAATTTACGAAACAACAGTAGGAGATCTTTACAATGCCGCGATGGAAGTACAGTCTAAAGGATAACTTTATACAAGTGTTAGACGACTACAAACAAAACAAAGAGGAAACACTAAAAAAATGTCTACAATTTCTCAAACAGTAGATAGGAAATTCATCAACAGCGTTGACCTTTCTGATCTTGAAATCGAAACAGATTCTGGATGGCAACCTGTTTCTGCTATTCATAAGACTATTCCTTACAAGGTATGGGAGCTCGAAACAGAAACTGGTCGGATACTACATTGTGCCGACACTCATATCTTGTTCGACGAAAACTTTAACGAGATGTTTGTCGAAGATGTTGACGTAGACGTTACAAAAATAATCACTAAGTCTGGTCCTGAGACAGTGTCTTACCTAAGAATGGCTGAGCATAAAGAAAATATGTTCGACCTAACTGTTGAGCATCCTGATCATAGATTTTATACAAATGGTATACTTTCTCATAATACCTCTATCATCAACGCTCTCAGTTACGCATTGTACGGCACAGCCCTTACAAACATCAAAAAGAATAACTTGATCAACAAGACTAACAGCAAAGGCATGTTGGTTACACTGCATTTTGAAAAAGACGGTACTAATTATCGTATAGAGCGTGGTCGCAGTCCTAATATACTCAAATTTTATATTGATGAGCAAGAACAGGAAATGACAGACGAGTCTCAGGGCGATAGTCGTAAGACTCAAGAAGTAATCAATGAGCTGTTGGGCATGACACACGACATGTTTAAACACATTGTCGCTCTTAACACCTATACCGAACCGTTTCTTAGTATGAGGACCAACGACCAGCGAGCAATCATTGAACAATTGCTGGGTATTACTATTCTTTCTGAAAAGGCTGATGTGCTAAAAGAAAAGGTTCGTGCTGTTAAGGCGGAAATCACAGAAGAAACACTAAAGATCGATGCAATCCAGACTGCAAACAGCAAAATCGAGCACACGATTAAGAGCCTTGGCACAAAAAGAAGTGCCTGGAACTCTAAAAAAGATAAAGATATCAACAACTTAGTAAAGGCAATCGACGAGCTCGAACATCTTAACATCGACGAAGAACTTGCTGCACACGACACTCTGTCCAATTGGACCGAACTAGACAACAAGCTCAGTGCACTTCAGAAGGAGCAAAGCACCTTAGAAAGCGCTCTAAGCCGTGCAGAGAAGACCGTAAACAAGGTCGCCGGGGACATTGCAGACCTTGCTGACGCGGCCTGCTACGCTTGCGGACAAGAATTACACGCAGATAAGAAAAAAGAAATTCTTGACAAGAAAAAGAAAGAACAGCAAGATGCTGTTGCTTATCAAACTGAGGTTGCAGACAAGTTAACCAAAGTACAAGCAGATATGTCAGAAATAGGCGAGTTAGATCACAAGCCTAGGACATTCTACGAGACTATGAAAGAAGCATACGAGCACAGAACCAACGTTGCTAGCTTAGTACAGGCGCTCGAGAGTAAAACAGCAGAAGAAGACCCTTACCAAAGCCAAATTGACGAATTACAATCAGAGGCTATCCAAGAAGTCACTTGGGGCAAGGTGAATGACTTAACAAATCACAAAGAACATCAAGAATTCTTGCTAAAACTGCTTACAAACAAAGATTCTTTTATTCGCAAGAAGATTATTGATCAGAACTTAGCTTATTTGAACCACAGGCTTTCATATTACTTGGATAGACTGGGATTACCGCATCAAGTAACGTTCCAAAACGACTTGAACGTTGAAATTACCCAACTTGGTCAGGATTTAGACTTTGACAACTTGTCACGAGGCGAAAGAAACAGGCTTATACTAGGTCTGAGCTTTGCTTTCCGTGATGTTTGGGAAAGTTTGTATCAAAATGTGAACTTGCTATTCATAGATGAGTTAATTGACAGTGGTCTTGACTCAGCAGGTGTAGAAAACGCACTATCTGTGCTTAAAAAGATTGGTCGAGAGCGTGAAAAGAATATTTTCTTGATATCACACAAGGATGAATTGATTGGAAGAGTAAATCACATTCTCAAAGTAGTTAAAGACGGCGGGTTTACAGCATACGCCAATGATGTGGATGTAATAGAATAATGACACAAAGAGCACCTTCAGACGACACACACGACGAGCTAGTAATAGCATACCTAGAATACTTTAAGACCTACGACTTGTGGAAGCAGAATCCCAGTGTAAGAAAATACTTTGCACACCAACAACGGATCAAAAAATTAATTTATACAGCTAGGTTGCTAAACACTGAAGTAAGAGACGAGTTTTACGAAAACAGAGAACGCCCTGGTGTAAAACTAAAGAAGAAACCCGACGAAGACCAGGAAGGGTAAGCCCGCAGAAGCCTAAAACAAGAAGAATACATGTCTATTAGTGATTTACTGATAGACATGATGCTCTAGTCAAGGCATATCTTGAATACTTTGATGCTTGTTTTTGGTACCTCGAGCGTGATTCAGTAAGAACAGAATATAGCTACCAGAAAAGGCTCAGGGAAGTTATCGAGCTGGCTAAATTAGTACAGCAGGACGCTCAAGACAACTTTTATAAAGAAAGATTGCGGCCAGGCGTAAGACTCCAAAGGGGGAAGAATGCCAAGTAAAAGTAAAACCAAAGGTAAGACGTTTGAACGAGAGATAGCAACCTATCTTTCTCAAACATATTCAGACAGCTTCAAACGGGTGTTTGACTCAGGGGCATTCACTGGTGGTAAGAACGCACACCGGCGGGACAGTCTTACAGAAGGTCAAGTAAGAGCACAAAAAGGCGACATTACACCGCCTGACAACTGGAAATATTTTAACTGCGAGTGTAAAAATTACGCAGATTTTAGTTTTCACCAACTTTTCACTAAAAGTCCTATTCCTATTTTAGAACAGTGGCTCGAACAAACACTAGAGGCAGCAGATCCAGGCGATTGTAACATTCTCTTCATGAAATTTAACCGCAAAGGCAAGTATGTAGCATTTATGCTACCAGAATCATTCTCAACTATTAGGCATTTAGATTACACTGATAAACAAGGCAATACTTGGCGTATCACCGGCTTTGACGACTTCTTTGAACACAACACTGTAAATTTTGAAGGTCGTTGTAAATCTCATCCTTAACATCTCTCAAACTTAGGCACTTATAGGCAATACAACCAGTACTGTTTGGTCGGGGCTGCTCGACTCATCAAGAGTTTGCGTGAAAACGTCGACGGAGTTGATGATCTGGAAGGCAAATGCTAACTTCAGGCTAAAATGATGTGGGCTCTGTGAAAAAGAGACAACCCAAGAGCAAGTGATTTCGCTTAATAGGAATTAACTGCTTTCCGTTGATTATGTGAAGCTAGAGTAAGGGGTACCGGTCAACCGCCTCTGTTGTAGAAATACAAATCTCTTTTATTAAGATGGTGATGCTCACTCAGATGAAATTCTGTTTCTCCATTAAATTCACCCCTAGTACGGGTGAATTATGGCTCCTCTATCTAGATGAATATGAGAACAATACACTTCGTGTCTTGCAAAACAATTACTTTATTACTTCTTAAAACAAATAAAAGAAAGAATAATGTAGTTTGAGCGCAAGCGAAAACTTGTGTTAGCTTGCTAACACACATACAGTAAGTAAAACGTTTTAGTAAATGGCATGTTCTGGCTTGAATATCTTGTTTGGCTTTTGTGTTTGAGAATGATATGTCAAAAAAAAGCACCTACGTATGTAAGTGCTTGTGTGTATCTGTAAACTTAAAAGAAAGGCATCCCGGAACGTTTGGTTGTATCTAAGTTCTCTTCTATTAGATCTGCTATTAACTCTCTGTCTTCTTGACACAAGTAATACGCATCTTCTAGAGATAATCCTCCTCTCATATACCAACACAGTTTGGTTAATTCGAACTTGAACTGTTTAGACTGGCCTTCGAGGGTCTTAACTTCGTCGAGGATTTGTTTTACAGACCAAGATAAAACCCTCATCCGAAAAAATTTGTTTGATCAAACGTGATTGGAATTGAATATGTTTCAGGTACCCCAGCTTTGATTTCTTCTTCGGTGGCGTCTACTATCATAGGCTTAATCGAAAAGTTATCTTTTTGTTTTTCTAAGTGTTCGGTAACTTTTTTAAACAAACCCTTGTCGGCATTGTCTACGAATTCGTTAAGGTGTTCTTTATTAGTAACTGTTTGGTCGTCGAACTGTATAGCTGCAATACTGGCCTTGAGTGTACCAACAGTTATATCAGTTAACTTTGTAAAACTCTTGTTGAATGCCAATAGTTTCTCTTCTTCTGGCATGTCTTCGTCGTTCACAATACTGAATATACGTTGTTCTTCAAAAGTCTTAATGCTCATGTTAGTGAATTCGCGATAGGTCAACGGACGAAGTATAACTCTCATCCCTTCATAGTCCACAACGTTATTGTAATCTGCGGCATTAAGATTGTCAAGCATAGTACGCAAATCTGTTTGGAACGTTTTCTCTTCGCCGGTAACAGGAACTTTGATATTCAGGTCCATCATCTCGCCGTAGGTTGCTATTCTAATTGCAATTAGGATTGCATCTAAGTCAAGCGATGGTAACTGCCATGCGTCTTTAACACTTGGCAGGCAACTTTGTATAACGCTCACGGTGGCCTGGCCATTAAGCAAAGCGTCAGGCGTCTTCATGGTTAATTCGTCTTTGGCTGTCATTGCAAAAACAGGGTATTCGTTATTTTCCGACTTATCTAACACTCCAGGTGGGTAAAATTCACCATTACTTGGCAAGTTAACATAGATCTTCGGTTGTCTAAAGTACTTCTGTAAAGGGTTACTACCTTGATTTGGCGCATGCATTTCTGCCATTTTGTTCTCCTGATAAATACAATATAACTATACGTTACACTTATTTATATGCGTATAAAACTAGGAAATTGAAAAGTGACAGACTCGGTTAACATAGACAACGTAGGCGGCGACACAGGCATCGCATCTGAAATAACTCTCAAGCGACTATTGGCTACAATGGAGTTGATGGCTAACAAAACTGGCAAGGACAGCGCAGAGACTGTAAGAAAAGCAAAAGAACAGTACAAAAAGTCGATTGAAAACCTTGACCAAGCTACGTTAGACGCTGCGGAAGCTAACCGCAGGAATACAAGTTCAGTTACTGACTCAACAAAGGCAGTAAATAAATTTACTAACGCAGTCTCAGGGTTAGTTACTGGAATGGCCGGCCAATTGCTGGGTAGTGTTTATAAATTATCAGAGACATTAATATCTGGCGGATCAGAATTAAAAGACTTCACTGCACATATACCGGTTCTGGGCTCAGCATTATCATCTTTGTCTGGGTATGTTGATGCTTCTTTTAACTCATTCCGCCAACTAGCAATGTCCGGAGCATCATTTAGTAACAACCTTTCAGAGTTACGAATAACAGCAGCTAACGCCAGGGTCAACTTAGACGAGTTTACAGCATTAATTACTCGGAATGCCGAACGACTAGCAGCATTTGGCGGGTCAGTAACCAACGGCGCAAAGCAAATGGTAAACTTAACCGACGAGCTTGGGGATCAACAACACCGATTACTATCAATGGGTTTTAGCTTTGAGGATATTAACGAGGCTATGATAGAGTATGCTTACTTAACTCGGTCACAAGGCAGACTAGAACAGCGTGATTCTAAAAAAGTTGCTGCACGAGCAGCAGAGTATGCTATTTCTCTGCAGACTCTATCGAAGTTAACAGGAAAATCAGTTGATCAATTAAGAGATCAACAGCAAGCTGAATCAGCTGACTTGGCTTATCAAATGAAGCTTTCTAAGATGTCAGCTGAATCAGCTGCAAAAACCCGGCAGTTAATGCTTGAAGCATCTGCCCAAGGTCCGGCAGCCGTGGCTAGATTCAAAGAAATGGTTCTTGGACTGCCACCGTTAACAGAGCAAACTCGAGCGTTTGCTGCAATGCTGTCAAAGTCTGAAAAAGAACTACAAAAACAATACAGTGCATCTCAGAATGCACAAGTATCAGAAAAAGAATTTGCAGAAGGGATGGCTCAACGTTTAACTAATTCAATGATGTCGTTAGTACAACACGCTGACGATATGGAGGGGATTGTAGCCGCTGGTGCAGCAGGCTTAGAAGGTGCACCTGCAATGTTAAATGAAATGCTTAACGAAGCTGGTATTAATATTTCTCAGTTTATGAAAGGGACAGCAGAGCAACAAAGAAAGATGATTGAGGAATACGCAGAAGCTGTTGAGAAAGAAACTAAAGCAAAAGATATATCAACTAAGACCATGGCTGATTTTTACAGTACTATTGCAGAGGTAAGAACAGCGTTAAAACTTGCTTTTGAGAATAGCGGCATAATTCCATTGTTTACAGAGACGATGGAAAGTTTAATTGGAGTTATAAACCAACCAGAGGTATGGGAAAAGTTAACTTCCTACTTGAAGTCTTTCTCAGCAGGCATAGAAGAATTTATAAGCAAGCTAAAAGAAGACCCTGTTGAAGCAATAAAAGACGCTTTCCTGAATATGATTACAGGAGTATGGAGGAAAGGCGTTGAATTTTTAAATACAAACGGCCCAGCTATTGAAGAAAAAATTAAAGAATACGTTCCGATTATAATGAACGCAGCTGGTAACTCACTCAAAGAAGGCATTAAATCCTTATTCTCAAATCCATATGTATTAGGCGTACTAGGAGCCTCAATTACAGCACTGCTGGCTAAAGATGCGCTGATGTCAAGGTTCGGCGGCGGCGCTGGCGGCGGCCCACCAGGACCAGGAGGCCGAGGA
>Ga0136601_1000132_pt1 | contig 37630 bp, 36 predicted proteins | sample AntRauMFilla2699_FD_181020 | JGI IMG/M metagenome (GOLD analysis project Ga0136601, IMG submission 181020) | Saline lake microbial communities from Rauer Islands, Antarctica - Metagenome Filla 2 #699 | ecosystem: Environmental > Aquatic > Non-marine Saline and Alkaline > Saline | place...
CTCAATTTCTATCGCAGGATTACAAGATGATAGCCAGTACTACTTAATTGCCCAAAGCCGAGATGGCAATGGTAACCTAGCGGTTTCCGACCAACAAAATTTCCGTACCGCACTCGACACTCGTCCGCCAAGCGTTTTCGACGTTGCGATTGAATCATCTATTCGTGGAACAGGGAGCGAAGCGCGTGGTCAGGTGATTGTATCGTGGAAAACCGACGAACCGTCTACAAGTCAGGTTGGCTACGCTGAAGGAAGTACAGCAACCGTCTTCTCGAACAAGACGAGTGAAGATACGCAGTTAACGACCGAACACATTGTGGTACTCTCTAATCTCCCTACCTCACAGGTATACAGTATTCAGGCAATTTCATATGACACTGCACGAAACATCGGTGAAGGCGAACCGCAAACCGCAATTATTGGCCGCGCTAACGAGAGCGTCTTGACCCTGATTATTAACTCACTCCAAAGGATATTTGGCCTATGACCAGTTCTCGCGCGAAACACACTGACGAGAAAGTCATTATTGATATTGGCGAAGTGAGCCAATCGTTTACCGTTGGTGATGAAACAGTCAGTGTACTCAAAAAAATTGATTTTAAATTAAAAAATAAAACATTTAATATTATTTATGGTCCATCCGGCTCAGGTAAATCAACTCTTCTTAATATTTTAACTGGCCTTCAGAAGCCATCAACCGGCGCTGTTCAGTTCGACGGCCGCCGCCTTTATGAGCTAACGCCCGATAAGTTAGCGCACTTTCGTGCGAATGAAATCGGTATTGTGTATCAGCAAAATTTTTGGGTAAAAAGCCTGAACGTACTCGAGAATGTTGCCATGCCTCTATATTTCTCGGGACACAGTCGTTTTGAAGCGAAAAAACGTGCTCGAGAAGCGCTCGACCTTGTTGACATGAGGCCATATGAAAAAAAGAACCCGTCTTTTCTATCGGGAGGTGAGCAACAGCGGGTTGCCATGGCGCGTGCCCTCGTAAATGAGCCACTGTTTATTATTGCCGACGAACCAACCGGAAGCCTTGATAGCAAAAATGGCGATATGATTATGAACCTGCTTGATCGTTGCCGGAAAGAATATGGAAGAACAATTATTCTGGTCACACACAACATGGAGTACTTGCCTCTTGCTGACCACCTTCTCCACATTGAAGATGGCATGGTGAAACAAACCACCGATGATGCTGATATCCAAACAACCACCGATGACTTGCTGCTTGATATGAAGCGTCGTATTGATCGACTTTCCAAGGAGCGGAAGAATGCGTAACTTTCTTACGCCGCTTATCGATAAGCTCAATTCGCTTCCTAAAAAAGAATCGATTCATTTTTATACCCTGCTCTATATTGCCTGGAAAAACTTTTCGTCAAAAAAGCTCCGTTCGTTCTTAACCGTATTCGGAGTTGTGATTGGTGTCAGCGCTGTGTACTTCTTGCTGTCATTTGGCATTGGCGTGCAGCAACTCGTGACAACCCAGGTTGTTGGCGATCAATCACTGAAGTCGATTGATGTTGAAACTCCAAACTCAAAGATTATTGCACTCGACGAAACCGCCATTAACGCCATTCGCACTTTCCCGCATGTTGATAGTGTCGGTATTTTGTACTCGTTTCCCTCTATTACCACACTTGATGGTGGTGAAATTGACGTTGTGACCTTTGGCGTCGATACGACCTATCAAGAATTAAGCGCGCTGAACCTTATAAATGGACGATTACTTATTCCCTCTGACAACAAGTCGATCGTCATTAGTGAAGCTGCTCTTCGGGCACTTGGTATCGAACAACCTTCGGAGGCGATTGGAAAAGATATTCTGGTCAATATTCCACTCAGCGGTGTTGAGGCGACACAAACTCGCATTAAAGACGAATTTAAGATTATTGGTGTCATTGATGCCGGATCAGGGAGTGAAGCGTATGTACCAAGTGGGCTGTTCGACGCGGCCGGTGTTCCAGCGTATGGTCAAGTAAAAGTAGTTGTTGATGATATCGCGAATGTTGATGGAGCCCGCAAACAAATCGAATCTCGCGGGTTTCAAACGACATCATTGGCCGATACACTCACGGAAATTGACGATATTTTCCGCTTCTTCAATATTGTTTTAGTCGGATTTGGAAGCGTTGGTATGATTGTGGCAATTTTGGGTATGTTTAATACCCTGACGATTTCCCTGCTCGAACGGACGAAAGAGATTGGTCTTATGCTGGCACTTGGCGCCCGTCGTCGCGATGTACGAATGTTGTTTGTATTTGAAGCGGGCCTAATTTCACTCGCCGGTGCATTGGCGGGTATTGCCCTTGCGGTCTTAGGAGGGCTGGCTGTCAACCTGGCTGTTAATCTTAATGCACAAACTCGTGGTGTTACTGCTTGGTTTGAACTATTCGTGTTCCCTCCTTGGTTATTCTTCGCGACGATTTTCATCACGCTTCTTATTGGTCTTATTGTCGTCTACATTCCGGCGCGACGTGCCGAAAAAATCAATCCAATTGAAGCCCTTCGCCGCGAGTAGACACTTGACTTTTTATTGTATTTATGCTAATAATTATACCTAGTACATACCCAAAATAAACAGTATAAAAATATGCCGCAAACCTTACCAACAAAAGAACTATCTCCAGAGAACGAAACTCCTTCTTTCGTAACAGGGGAAACTCAGCCAGATAAAGATGGCTTGGTACGACCGACGTTTCGTGTTGGTGAAGTAGACGTTGCTTTTTATTCTCAGGATGAAGAATCGTTAGCCCGTGATCAACAGGAAGTACTGAGTACCGTCATTGCTTCCCCACTTGGACTCACGGAAGCAGCGATTCACCTAGGAGATTTATCTGAAGATAGCCGAGCCGCTCGGTTACACGCCAGTATTCTCGCAGAAGACTATAACGAAGATGTTCTACACTATCTTGACCAGATCAATGCCGCTGTTTCGTATGATGAACAGGGAAATGAGCGAGTACAGACAGTGAACGAACAGGGGTTTGCCTTGGTGATTGCTGCACTTGAGGGTGATCCGACTGCACAAAAGAGTGTTGATAGCCGTCTTGAGAAATTTCAGGCGGAATACGCAGCAGCGCAGGTTGAAGGTGTTGAGCCTATTTCTCCAGAGAAGCAAGACGAAGCACTTGATGCCCTGAACACTATCGCGCTCGTTCACTCGACAAAACATAGCGTCGAACGTGATAAACACGGCAATGTTATTCTTTCGGCAACTGGTGACCACCGTCGTCGCGATACAACCATTGACGATCGCTATCCTCGGGCAACACTCCACTTTACGATGAACGGTGAAGTCACAACTCATACATTCAACGAATCATGGGTGGATACAAACACGCTTATTGTCGCCAACCTCGCTAAAACTATTGATACAGGGCGACTGCCGCTTGCACTTAACCCGGTTGATACCTATTTTGATGTTAATCCTGGTGAAAAGTTAAAGCTTCCGGACGCAATCACAATTACACCAAGCGGTACGCTACCTGAATTATATCAGCAGGATGGACTCAACATTTCCTATAAACAAGCCGATCGTTACTCTGATGAAGATAGAAATGCCTATTCTGAACTTGTTGATCGCCCCATGATACTTGTTGAATCAATGACTGACGATCAAATCGCAACTGGACTGAGAACGTATGCAATCGATGACGCATTGAAGCAATCTGGTGTAGAAGGCGGAGCCATGTTTATACAAAGCAATGCAAGTGGGTCTGCCGAATTTAATAACCATATTCGTAATGTTGGCCAAGTGCTTGGATTAGAGACAAGCCTTCATCGTGATCATGCTGTCTCCAGGGCAGAACAACGCATCAGGCAAGAGAAACATTATCGCGGCGGACACTACACATTCACCCAACCACTCGGTCTGTCGCTTGCAGCGCAACGTATGTATGTTGCAAATGGCTATCTTGCTCCCGGCTCTCGTATTTCAGCAGCCGAAGAAGCAATTCTCGACGAACTCGAAGGAGATGGTCTCTAATACAGACAATCTGCTACAATACCCACTACTGGAGAGGTGCAGGAGTGGTTGAACTGGCTTGTCTCGAAAACAAGTGTACCGCAAGGTACCGAGGGTTCGAATCCCTCTCTCTCCGCCAAGTTGTTCACGTTGGAACCCCCGGAATGCGAAAGCGAGCCGGGGGTTTCGCTTTGCCCTGCTTCGTCGCCCGGAAGGGCCTGCGTCGCGGCGCGTGAGGCCGCGTCCGGCGCTTTCAGGCCGTTTGTGCCCACCTGGGCCAGTCCTGTCACGGCAGCCACTGGTTCGGCCAGGACACCCGAGACCTCCACGACGATCGTGCCGTCGGCGAGCCGGGGGTTCTCAGCAGCGACGTCGATCTCAATTGTCTTGAAGACCGCCTGGTTGAGCCACTTGCGTTGCTCGGGTGTTGCCTCTTTGTAGAGCCGTCCAGCCTTTGCCAACAGGAGAAGAATCAGGTCGAGGTGCTTCAGCACCGTCGTCATGTTCTGCTGACAGGCCTCGATGAGGCGCTTGGCATCCTGCATCTCTGCCATGACTTTCGTCTGGCGCTGCTTCAGATCGTCAGCCGGAATGATGTCATCCAGGTAGGCGTCAATCAGCTTCTGTTTCTGCCGCTCGAGCGTGATGAGCCGCTGCCGTTGGCTAGCAAGAAGGGCTTCATCATGCGCCTGCTGGGCTTCCAGCTGCGCACGACTGGACTGGCTAACCTGGGCAATGGTTTCAGTGGTGAATTGCACCTGGCTGTGCCAGATGCGCTCCATTTCCTTCTCGACGAAGTCAGTCTCGACGTACGGCAGGTCACATTCGGTGCGCCCCGTGTGCCGCCCGATGCAGAAGAACTAGCTGTAAACCCGCCCCGCCCCTGCGAGTAGCCAAAGCCCACCCCTCCGCCGCACCGATGGCAGCTGAGTGAGCCCTTGAGGTAGTGCGTATGCCGCCATGACCGGTCACCGGCGATGCGTCGTCCGGCGAGCCCCTCCTGGACGGTGTACCAGGTGTCATCGTCGATCAAGGGCTCATGAATGCCGTCGTAGATGGCCTCACGGTGCTTCACCTTGCCGATGTAGTACGGGTTACTCAGCATGCGGTGCACCTGGCTGATGGTAAGTGGCGTCCCGACATATTTGGCGGTCTTGCGGCTGCGCAGTCCCCGCTCTTCCAGTTCGTCACGAAGCATCGAGATGCTGAGGTCACCGGTTGCGTACGTTCGAAATGCCCATCGGATGAGTTCAGCCTTTTCAACGTCGACAGCCACACCCTTGATCTCACGTCCTTCGATGCGGGTGTTTGTGTTGACGTAGCCGATCGGCGCAACGCCGTGCGTGCCGCCGTTCTTGGCCTTCTGGGCGATGCCCTTCTTGGCTTCGTTGGCGAGGTTGCGAGAGTAGAACTTCGCCATCGTGGCCATGATGCCGTGCATTAGCATGCCGGGTGGTGTTTCGTCGATCTGCTCGGTGGCTGAGACCAGCACGGCGCCCGCGGCCTGAATCGCTGCCAAGATCGCAACGTCATCAGCACGGTCGCGGCCGAGGCGTTCGAGTTTATGCACCAGCACATAGTCGACGTTCCCCTGTTTCACGTAAGAGAGCTTCTCTTGCAGGCCTTCGCGATCCGCCGAGCGAGCCGAGGCGCCGGCGTCGACGAACTCTTCAACGATCTCAGCGCCGAGCTCTTGAGCCTTCCGCTGACAAGCGGTGCGCTGCGCCGGGATCGAGTACCCCTCGGCCTCGCCGTTCTTGCTTGCCTGGCGAGAGGTTGAGACGCGCGTGTACAGCACAGCACGTTTGAGACTGGTGGTCGCGGGTGCTTCCGCGGCAGGGGTGATCTGTTCGATGGACATTGGTGAAGGCCTCCTTTCCCTCGGAAGTACGGGCTTTCCGAGCAATTGGCCTCCGGACTGTACCTCGATGGCGGCAACGAGTCGATACTCCGATCGGGACCTCACGGGAGGTTCAGGGAGTGGCCGGAATCGCCTCAACGGGGGTCAGAAAAGCCACCTTCGAGGACGCGCGCCGCGATGTAGTTTTTGCATCGCCAGAGGCGCTCGCTGCCTCTGTGACTGCGCGCTCCGATGAGGGTGAATCACAAGCAGGATGCTGCTGAGTCCCATCCCAGTTCGGGCTCTTCTGGCCGGAAACGTGCGGTACTAGGGGTGGCGTGATCGTCGTGAGCGGACGGGTGACGCGAAACGGTGGGTAGCAGGTTGCCCGCGATCGAACGGAGAATCGCTGCTGGACGCAACGAAACTGTGTCTTGCGAGCGAATCTTGCATTGGAACGGCACGCCGAGGTAGGGCAGCAATAGACTTGACTCTTGGCGCATAATGACTCACAGTCAAGTCCGGAAAGGAGACACAAGCATGTCAGTACTCGGCGGCTCGGACTTCTAGTCCGAAGAACTGCGGATCAGCTCTACTCGATACCCGTATTCCCGATCGACTTCTATGTCATCGAGCTCGAATCGAACATGAGTTGATCCGCTTGCTTCGTCTTGGGTGATCGTCGGCTTCACAGACCCGACGAGCGGAGTCACTCGCACACCAGTTGGGGCAAAGACCTTGTCGTAAGCCGTAGCCACCTTCAATGAGCTGGTCGGGCGACGAAAGATCCAGGTGCTGGGTTCGACAATTCCATCAAGTAGGTCGGCAGAGTACTTGGGCCACTTGATCTGCAGGCGAATCATCGTCGTCGAATCTGCGGCCAAGTCCCGATCGAAGTACATGTAGATCCGAAGGAACCGCTCGCCCTCCCATCGCGTAGTCGTGACGATGCTCGTTCCGACAACATCCTCCTCATCAAGAAAGTTCGCGTTCACCCGCACCGCTTCCTTGACCTGCTCGCTGAGGTGGGCAGGAGAATTTCTTGATGCAAGTGTCCAGACTGCCGAGACGGGCCCTGGGCCAGCCTGAAGGGTCATGAACCGGATAATCGTGGTGTCGCCATCCTTGCCTACGCGCACTTCCTCGCGCCAAGCGGTTGTGTGGAAGAGATTCTTGTCCCTCTCCTGCTCATCACGAATCCGATCCCCGTACCGATTGAGGATCTGGTAAGTCCTTCCTAGTGACCGCCGCATGTACCTACGACTGATTGCCATGCAGACGACGGTTAGTGCGAGAAAGACCGAGACGCACACAAGAGTCACGTTGACTACCACGGGCAGCCCAAAGACCCATCCAATGCCGACGATTATGGCTGCGACCCCAGAGGGTATTCCAACCATCCAGCGAAGACGTCGATCTCGAATCTGACCCTCGATCACATCTGCGAGAGACTCAAACAGTTTGTTCACTTCAACCTCGCAGTTCCCGATAGCCGGCTTCGGAGAGACAGGTCTTTGACGATACCTTACGGATGAACGGGATTCGCGGAACTGCATAGACAACGATTGTCGGGCGGACACCTGTGTCGACGACACGACGATTAAATCGCGCCAAGTGTCCCAGCTTGCTTCTCGAACCAGCTCCTATGGCCCTTCGAAGATCGTGCTTGCATCGTCCGGCCCGAGCAGTTGCGCAAGTACGTTCTCGTATGTCTTGCGAGCTTCTCGCTCGTCCGAGTGTGCCTCTGAGGCAGTGTCTAGCTCGATATCTTTGTGACGGAGCGCGTTCTTTAGCTTGGCAATTTCGAGGTCCTGCTCAGCGAGCCGCGCGGCATCTTCGCGCCTAAGTCCTGCAACCCGTGTTCGATCAGCATCCCTCTCATCCATAAGCTGACCAAGGCGCGCGAGTGCTTCTTGAAGAGCGGTCCGACCATCTTGATCGTGTGCGGCGCTGGCTGCTGTTGCGCCATTGCTCAGAAAGGTCTCAACTGATCTCACCGTGATCCTGAGATCATGCTTGCCTGCTCGCTGTCTGCCATCGGCTAGTTCGAGCCGGTCTTCCAGTACTGGCGGCCTTTTTGCCATTAGCTCGCGGATGTAGCTACGTCGCGACTCGTCGCTTCGACAAATTCCCGCGTCACGGAAGCGCGCAACGACATCGCTGATGGTCAGCAGCTCATCGTCAGGCACCAAACTAGTATCTTATATAAGCAAATCACTTGCAAAGCTCCTGTACCGACGGGCTAGTACTTGCTAAAGTACTTGCAAGATGGACAGCGAAAAGAAATTGGCACCGGGAATCGCACGGCACGAAGACGGAGCTCACCTCAGGCTCGCTGACGCGCAGCGTATTGCCGAGGCCTCTCTCGCCGAGGAGCCGTCAACAGGAACAGCACTTCTTGACATGAGTATCGATTCGTCGCTCAGTCTCGAACTCGCTCGTCGGCGAACAATTGCTTTCGTTGACGTCAAGCTGCCCACTGAAGTAGTGGTTCATCAAGGTGTCCGCCGATACATCAAGGCCCACTTGTTGGGCCGGAACTCCATCTGCTTCGTGGAGGGTGGGCTTCTGAGAACGGGCTTCGCGGTTGAAGACCACAGTCCCGAAACGATGGGTCGGGTCGGGGTCTTTGCCGATCAGCTTGGCGAACTTCTTCGCTCCGACGAGGTCCTTACCTACCCGGAGCGACTTCCGGGAACGCCCGGTGAGCGATTTGCGCTGGAGCAGACTCGGCGTGTCGGACCACATTAAAGGTATTCTCCCGGCACAGTAAAGGCATAGCCCGGAAAAGGGAGGTGCCATGTCCGCCGTTCAGCGCATCATGGTCGATCCCTTGGTGGACTCCCTCTTCGCTGACATGCGGCTGGCTCCTCGTCAGTTCGTCGAGACGTTCCTCGAGCAAGAGGGTCTCATGGGGCTAGCACGCTCCTACCTCGGCTCCCTTGGTGAGACCGAGCTCGAACTTTTCGCTATGCGTTGGTCGACTCACGCCAGCGGCAGGGGACTGGCTGCCTCCGTTCGATATCTGCCGGGCCCCCACTACGATGCTGGCTCTCCCGCACCTCGCCCTGAATACCTCGACCAGGCTTCTGTAGCGGAAATGATGCGCGGCATGTTTCACGAGTAGGACCAGCACTTCGGCTTTGCGCCACTTGACCGATCTACAGGATTAGCTCATAGTCTGGACCGACAGGGTCACTGGCGCGTCAACTTCTTGACCTGATCCCAGGTTGCAGGTTTCCAACAACGTGTCAGTGACACCGCCAAAAAAATACCACGTCGATGACGCGGTATTTTTATATTCAAACAGTACGTTAGTAGCTGTTGAGGATGGTTGGATCGGTGGTTGAAGCTGCAGCGAGTGCAATAAACCAGAACATTGCTACGAGGAAGCCAATAACTAATGTAATGCCTCCTAGTACGAGGCCTGCGATCGCCATTCCTTTATTAGTCTTCTTACGAATTCCAAGAATACCGAACACAACCGCAACGATTGAGCTCGCGAAACCTACTAGTGGTACCCACGCAAGGACAAACCCTACGATACCGGTGACGAGTGATGTTACTGCGAACGCAGAGCTTTGCGTTGCTAGTGTTTTCTTTTCTGTTGCCATGAGTTTACTCCTTGCATTAATATGTTGTGTTAATTATAGCACTCCCCACATAAGGTACAATAATGCACATGAATGACTCTATTTTTACAAAAATTATTCGTGGAGATATTCCTTCACACAAAATTTATGAAGATGACCGGGTGTTTGCGTTTCTTGACATTCACCCTGTAAGCGAAGGACATGTGTTGGTTGTTCCGAAAACTCCCGCCGAGTTTGTGTGGGACATGGCGGCGGATGACTACCAGGCGCTTATGGCAGCTGTGCAAAAAGTTGGTACTCAACTTCGTGATGTTTCAGGGCGACCGTATGTCAGCATGCGTACCGTTGGGACTGATGTGCCTCATGCCCATGTTCATTTGATTCCTTTTACAGAGACCCGCGACCTTCACCACGCTCCCGATATGAATGCTGAGCCAGATCACGCAGCACTCGCCGCCTGGGCTGAGAAAATTAAACTGTAGTATGTCACTGACAATTATTGCGATTGGCAAGAAGCATGAATCATGGGTTTCTGAGGGCATAGAACGGTACCAGAAGCGCCTAAAGCAACCCTACAACGTGGAATGGATACTTTTGCCACATTCTTCTTTTGAAGGCAACAAGGCTCGCCAGGAAGAGTCTGACAGGATTTCTGGACGGCTTTCTGGCTTTGATTTTACTATTGTGCTTGATGAGCGAGGAAGAATGATTGATTCACCTCAACTTGCCGGGATTCTTGATGACCCACTCGCCCACTCTCAGAAGATTGCGATTGTGATTGGCGGCGCCTATGGTATTACCGAAGAACTGCGTCAACAAGTACGTCTCGTCTGGTCACTTTCACCCCTGGTATTACCGCATCAGTTAGTACGACTTATTTTGATTGAGCAATTGTACCGCGTCCAGAAAATTGCGACCGGCGGCTCTTATCACCATGAATAGTTATTGACAAAAAGTAAAGCTTATGCTATATTCGTAAGTGTAAAGCTAACCGAAAAAAATAAACATGTTCCAACTATTTAACCCAGCACCACTCCTCTTCACCCTTACAACCATGTTTGGCGTGTTAGTGCATGATACGCAGATTGATAAAGCGACAACCGTTGCCATTACCATTCCGGCTGCGTATGTGAGTTATGCTGCGATTGATTCGGTGAACAAATCAGGTGACGCGCATACTCACGTTGAACGAGTATCGTATAACAATCACCTTAATGCGCTTCGTGCCCCTGTGCTGCGATTGCAACCACGGGACGATGACCTTCCTTATGCTCAAGCGAAAAAAGTACACCTTGGTGGTGGCGAGACGGTCTCGCTGTGGCCATCGGTTTAAGTTAAAATTGTCAGTTCTTGTTGAAGGCGTTCTACGAGCGCCTTTTTTTCTTCAAGCTGTTTTTTGGTCTCAGTCACGAGTGCTTCGGGGGCTTTTTCAACGTAGTTCTTATTTGCGAGTCGTCCTTCAAGGGCTTGAATATCGGCATGTGCGGTTGCAAGGCGGGCTTCAAGGTTTGCTTGATGCTCAGCGAGTGTATCAGCAGATACTTCAAGCCAAGCAGCGCGACCACTCGCCGCTAGCCGAAGGCCATGCGGTGTATCGGTTGTGGAGATACTTTTGAGTTTCGCAAGACGTTGAATGAGGCTGCTGTTATCGGCAATTAAACTGTCGTTTTGATAAATAAGACTATACTTCTCTGTATTTGGCAGCGATGTTACCACAAATCGAGCCTCTGTTACCAGTGCTTGAACGCGACTAAATTCAGCGGCAGCAATGTCGTCGTAGGCAATCATTTCAGGCCAGTCTTCTGAAATAAGAAGGCTACTATGCCACGGAAGGGTTTGCCAGATAGTTTCTGTCACAAACGGCGCGAATGGATGAGCAAGTTTCAAGCTGGTGTCGATTACCCACGCCAGAAGGTCGGGGTTGTCACTATCTTTCGATGCTTCAATATACCAATCGGCCACACCATCCCATAGTGCGTGATACATTGCCTCCCCTGCTTCAGCAAAGCGGTAGTTTTCAAGTGTTCGATCGATTGTTTCTTTCGCTTTTGTTAACTCGCTAATAATCCAGTGATCAGCCAAGCTTTTTGGCTCAGGAATACCTGGTTTATAGTTATCGCCAAGGTTATGTTCAACAAAACGAGCAATATTCCAGAGTTTATTACAGAAGTTACGGCCAGCAACGATCCGATCGGTGCTAAATGCTTGATTTTGACCGGGGCTACGACTGGCAATAATGCCAAGACGCAGCGCATCTGAGCCGTATTCAGCGATCGAGTCCATCGGATTGATTACGTTACCTTTGCTTTTACTCATTTTTTGACTATGCTCATCGAGCACCATACCGTGGAGATAAACATCTTTGAATGGCACTTTCCCGGTAGTGTACAACCCGAGCATGATCATACGGGAAATCCAGCGATCAAGCAGATCGGTGCCGGTTTCCATGAAGCTGGTGGGGTAGAAGCGGCTCAGGTCGCCTCCGCTTAAGGCATCGGTTGTAATAAACGGCCACTGACCACTACTGAACCAGGTGTCGAACGTATCTTCTTCACGATGATAGGTCTTACCGTCGACAACAATAGTAATGTCATCAACTCGCTCGTCGAAAATCCAATCAGACGGATCGGCTTCGTTTTGAAAGGCCGGAATAGGGATACCCCAAGGGATTTGGCGGGATAAGTTCCAATCGTGCACGTTTTCGAGGTATTGCTTCAGAATTTGTTTTCGGCCATTTGGATAAAAGTTGATCTCCCCTGCTTCAAGTGCTTCAAGCGCACGTTTTGCGAGCGGTTCAATTTTAAGGAACCACTGGTCCTTAATGAGGGGTTGAATTGGTAACCCACTTTTATAGTCGTACCCAACGGTATGTTCATACTCTTCTTCTTTGCGGATTAACTCTTCTGCTTTGAGTGCGGCGAGTGTACGAGTTCGGGCAGTTGCAACGTCGAGGCCCATATACTGCGGAGGGACATTCATCATTGTTCCATCGAAATCAATGACCTGAATTTTCTCGAGGTCGTGACGTTTTCCTACTTCAAAGTCGTTTGGGTCATGAAATGGTGTAATTTTAACAGCACCGGTTCCAAAGCCAGGTTCAACATAATCATCGGCAATAACCGGTATTTCGCGCCCTGTTAACGGAAGTAAGACATGTGATCCAATCATATCTTTGTAGCGTGCATCTTCAGGGTTTACGGCAACGGCGACGTCACCAAAGAGCGTTTCGGGTCGTGTGGTGGCAATAATAATTTCACCAATTTTATCGATTAACGGGTAAGCAATATGCCATAACTTCCCTTTTTCCAATTTATGATCTACTTCAATATCAGCGTAGCTTGTTTGAAATTTTGTACTATAGTTAACAATTCGTTCACCGCGATAAATAAGGCCGTCGTCCCATAGCTGCTTAAAGGTGTTATTGACCGTTTTAATGACCTTTTCATCAAGGGTAAAGACGAGGTCCTGCCAAGACGCGCTGGTGCCAAGTGCACGAAGCTGGAGCTCCATATTTCCTCGCTGTTGTTCTACAAAGTCCCACACTTGGCTGTAGAGTTGCTCTCGACTAAAATCGAACCGGCTTTTACCGGCTTTTTGGAGTTCTTTTTCGTAGACGACCCATGTTTCAAAGCCTGCGTGATCGGCGCCAGGAATAAAAATCGAATCGTAGCCGTTCATTCGTTTATAACGAACAAGGATGTCTTTGAGGTTCATGTCGAGCGCATGGCCAATATGAAGGTTGCCGTTTGCGTTTGGTGGTGGCATGACGGTGCTGAATGGTTCACCTTTTCCGCTTGGCTTAAAAGCGCCGCTCTTTTCCCAGAGGGCGTAAATATTTGGTTCGTACTGGTCTGGCTCGTAAGTTTTGGATAGTTTCACGTGTAATATTCTCTTTCTGTAGTATACCATAGCTACCGATGTATAATAGGGGTATGATTGAGCTTCAGCAGTGTATCGACAAGGAACAATGGGACGAATTTGTATTAGAGAATAACGGTCACCCACTTCAGCTTTGGGGCTGGGGTCAGGTGAAGGCAAGCCACGGGTGGAGTGCTGAACGGTATATGGCACTGCGCGATGATGCCGTGGTTGGCGGGGCTCAAGTGTTAATACGACGTCTTCCCTTCCCCTTCCGTTCGATTGCGTACATTCCAAGGGGTATTTCAAGCGATGCTGAGGTGCTGGATGCGATTGCTTTGCACGTAAAAAAGCATCACCACGTTGTTGCGATGACGGTTGAACCAAATTCACGTGAAATAACATTAAGCAGTGCTTGGAAAAAAAGCTCGAGCACTATTTTAAGTGCTGAAACAATGCTGGTTGATACTACAAAAAGCGAAAGTGATCTGCTTTCTGATATGGCAAAAAAGACGAGGCAATATATTCGTAAATCGGCTGCTGAAGGGTTTACTATCCGACAGGTCAAAACGAAAGAAGAGCTTGATCAGTGCTTAGTGATGTATCGGCAAACAGCGGTCAGAGCGAAATTTAACCTTCATAACGACAGTTATTATCATGATGTATTCCAACAAATGAATGACCACTCCCCTATTTTTGCTGCATTTGTTGATGGGGCACCGATCGCATTTTTATGGTTGGCAATAAGCGCTGATACAGCGTATGAATTGTATGGTGGAGTGAATGAATCTGGTCAACAGCTTCGTGCGAACTATGCCCTTAAATGGCACGCAATCCGTAAAGTAAAGGAATGGGGCATTTCCGAATACGACTTTGGCGGTCTTGTCGCTGGCGGCGTTTCAAACTTTAAACAGGGGTGGTCTCAAGACGTTGTGACGTTTGCTGGCTCATATGACCGACCACTCTCCCCTCTTTATGGCATATGGCGAGCGGTACTTCCTGTGGGAAAAAAGATTAGCCAAACAATTAAAAGTATTTTATAATATATTTAATGTATTATGTCAATAACTACGATGCCCAGGTAGTCGCGGTCATTGAAAGGCTTGGAGTTACCTCTGTTGCATAGGGGTTTGCTGCTGGGGTTTGTTGTGCGTAAAAGTAGCCGAGTGTCGCGATCATAGCAGCGTTATCAGTGCACAGCTGCATCGGTGCGTATTCAATAGGTAAGGGGAGTCTCTCTGATAGTTGTCGACGAAGCTCTTGACTGGCGGCAACTCCTCCGGCAATAACCACCGAAGCAGGGGAGTGGTCACGAAAGGCAGTCTCTGCTTTATCAACTAAGGTTTCAACTGCAGTGTGCTGAAAGCTTGCGGCAAAGTTTGCCTTCTGAGACTCGCTGAGACGCTCTGCAAGGTCTTTTGACGGGAAAGTTGTGTCCACGCCTACTTCACGTTGAACAGCTCGGAGAACGGCTGTTTTAAGGCCAGAGAAGCTGAAGTCATAGGCACCTTTCATACGCGCTTTGGGTAATTTGTATGCACGGGCATTACCATGGAGCGCTGCATCTGCGATAGAAGGTCCACCAGGATAGGGGAGACCAAGAATTTTAGCGACCTTATCGAACGCTTCCCCAACGGCATCATCCTGTGTTTGTCCAAGGAGTTGGTAGTTGCCGTGTGCTTTGAAAAGAACAAGCTGTGAATGACCACCACTAACAATCAGGGCAAGCATGGGAAATTTCGGTTGCTTCTGAGGGAGTGTAAACTCCGTCGTATCGCCTTGTTCTGTGATGAAGTTGGCGTATACATGCGCTTCTACGTGATGAATAGGGTAGAGCGGTTTATTTTTCGTGATGGCAAGGGTTCGTGCGGCCAGTGTTCCCACGAGCAGTGAACCGATTAACCCTGGTGCATAGGTGACAGCAATCGCATCGATATCATCCCAGGTGAGCTTTGCGTCAGTCAGGGCTTTATTGATAACCGGATTGATCACTTCAATGTGACTTCGTGCAGCTACTTCTGGAACAACACCACCGTACACCGTATGAATGTCGATTTGTGAATGGATGACATTAGAAAGAAGACGGTGGCCATCTTCAACGATAGCGGCAGCCGTTTCGTCGCAACTACTTTCAATGCCAAGTACTCTCATTTGCTTCATATTAACATGTTCTTAACAGATTGAGGATGTGTATTGAGCCGAGCTGCTAAACAACTTACAGTGAAAAGAAGGGCAAATGATTTGGAGGAACGACGTGAAAGCGGCGATAGTGTTGGTATTAGCCACGATTGTGGTGTGTTGTTTTGGGTCATCGACATATGCCGGTAGCTGGGTTAATGGCGTTACCACAGAAGTATTGAATGTTACCTCTCAGAGACAACCAGTATCACACTGTCCACAACAGCGCCACACCGTTATGGTCGTTGGTGTTGGTGAGGTGAAGGCCTGCGTTTCCGGGGGAACAATGACCCAGTTGGCAAACTACCAAAACAATTTCGGTCGACCTGAAGCGGCAATCCGTTTTTCATTTTCTCCGTATTTTTACCCACTACAGGGAGTCTGTAGTTACAACTATGGCTGCAGGTATGACGAAACAAGCGATCGTTTGTTTGAGTTTTCGGGGAGTGGACCATCGTTAGCAGTGTATGACCAGCTTACGAAGAGGATGCAGCTAGCAGTCAGCGCAGAGCGTTTAGTGTTTACTGTTGATACGACAGATCGTTACTATCCATTTTCAGTAAACGGAACGAACTTAAGAATAACATCGTTTGCTATATCTGATAATGGTCGCTGGCTGGCAGCTGAACTTCGCTATAAAGGCATCGCTATAGCCGATTTAACAGACGGGACTGCTCGACAGGTAGAATATTTTGGTGATTTGTATAACCGTGGTTTTAACCCAATTATGGAATTAGACGTGTCAGATGATGGCCAACACATCGCCGTCGTTGGCATCAATACAAAAGTACGGGTGTACGATATTACAAGCGAGTGCCTTTTACCGCTTGAAAACGCGCTCGACACTGGCTGTCCTTCAACACATCTTTGGCTACACGAGCGAACAGATTCGTATAAATGGGCGAGAATGCCGCAATTTTTACAAGATGGGGAACTGCTGAGCGTACAACTCGTTTCACAAACGGCACCGGTAAAAACAGCTCTCTTAAGTATTGGTCAGCGCCCTCACACTCCCATGGCATATGTTGCACTGGGCGATTCTTACTCAAGCGGAGAAGGGGAGACTGATAGCCGACATTACAGCTCTGAATCATCAGATTGTCGCGTCAGCGATCGTAGTTATCCGTTTCTTTTACAGATTGATACAACGATCAGTGTGGCATGTTCGGGTGCAACAACAGCGGACATTATAGGCGGCGCGCATTACCAAGGGCAGACTCCCACAAAGCAGCAGACAGTCAACGAAGCACATGCCTTAGCCGAGGCAGTTCCAGGCATTATTGCACAATCAGAATTTCTTACGTATCATCAACCTCGCATTGCCACTGTTGGTATTGGTGGAAATGATGCAGGGTTTATGAGTAAACTGCGCACCTGTGCCGGCCCCGGTGTGTGTGATTGGGCTTACCCTGAACGGTTATCGATCACCGCGTTGGAAATTGACGCGCTTTACGATCGACTTGTTTCGCTGTACCAATTTCTACACGCGGCTGCGCCACAAACACAACTGTTTGCGGTCAGTTACCCGCAAATTATAGCCGATACTGAGCGCTGTGGCGGTGAAGTGGGGATATTATTTTCGTCTCAAGAACGTCGCTACATGTATGAATCTATACGCTATGTAAATCAAATCATTCGAGCTGCAGCAGCTACGAGCGAAGTGACGTATCTGGATAGTGAAGCTGCGTACGGTGCACATCAACTTTGTTCTAAAACTTCGACACCTGCAGTAAACGGTGTGCGCTTTGGGACAGATAGTGCTGTCATTTCATGGTTACCGACACTCAAGATTATTAGTGGCGCCAGTTTTCATCCAACGCCGTATGGTCATGAGTTGGTAGCTCAGTCTATTACCGCGAACTATGGTAATTTACTGGACTATCAGCCGTGCAACTGTGAAGAAGTGACAACTCGCGAGCCACCACCGTACTGGCAGATGGAAGACAGCGCCCTTGTTCCACGCTATGCATATGTGGCGACACTCGCGAATTACAATCAGAACGAGATTGCCATCACAATACCGCCAGGATTATTCCCCGCATACACCAAGATTACTCTTGAAGCGCATTCAGACCCAATAGCACTTGGGACGTATGACACCGATGATGATGGAGGACTTTCTGTAACGGTTGCGACGTCAGCGCTATCGCCTGGGTATCACTCAATTCGAGCAAACGGACAAGCGCTTGATGACCGCACCCTTACGATATATAACAATATTCGTGTTTCCCCAGAGCTACCCACCGCTGAGTTATCGGCAGAGAAACAAGCTATTTCTGAACCTTCTAGCGAGGAGATTTCTTATAACGCCTCCTTTCTCAGCCCCACGCAGCCTACCGATACCTCTACAGTAAGTACGGGCGATATTCTCGGTGCGGCAACTGCTGCAACTGTTCAAAAAAAGCTCACACCACACTATGTATGGTTATTTTGGATGATCGTCGTACTCGTTTTTATGATTATTGTATGGAGCACATGGCGGCTGTATGCGTATAATGGCACTATGAACATTCGTACTGTCGTAAAAAAAATAATCCCGAAACAACTTTTTAAAAAAATTGAACCAATCGGTCACTTGTTTGAAGCCGTCTTGATGAATATTCTCTATGGGTTTCCTGCAAAGAAAATGCGCATTATCGGCGTCACTGGTACGAACGGTAAAACCACGACATCATTTATGATTCATCGGTTACTGCACGAATCGGGGGTGAAGGTTGGCTTACTGACGACAGTCGCTCACGGTATTGGTGATGATATTATTCTACAAAAAGTACACATGACAACGGTTCAATCAGGTGTACTAAACCGTCGCTTAAAAGAATTTGCCACTGCTGGTGTTGAATGGGTGGTCGTTGAGACATCGAGTCATGCACTTGCCCAGAATCGAGTGTGGGGATTACCATATGAAATAAGTGTCATGACAAATATCACACACGAGCACCTTGATTATCACGGTACGTTTGAACGGTATGTTGAAGCAAAACGAAGATTATTCAAAATTACTAACAAGCACGGTATGAAATTTGGTGCCGTCAATGCTCAAGATCCAAGTGCTGAGCGTTTCGTGAAGACCGTAGACAATAGTACAACGTACGGCATTGGCGCAGGGCAACTGAGTGCATCCAAAGTATCACTTACTTCGAGCGGCTCTCACTACACCGCAAGGATTGATGATGACTCGTATGACATTTCCGTCAATATCCCCGGTAAATTTAATGTCAGCAATAGTCTTGCCGCAATCGCAGTCGGTCGTCAACTCGGGTTATCAACAACACAGATTGAAAAAGGCATAGCTGCACTGACTGCTGTTGAGGGGCGTATTAACGTCATCGATGAAGGGCAAACGTTTAAAGTGATTGTCGATTTTGCCAGTACCCCAGATGCATTTACAAATTTCTTTGAAAGTATTCGCCCACTAACGAAAGGCAAGTTGATTGCTGTTTTTGGTTCAGCTGGTCGCCGTGATGAGGCAAAACGATCGGTACAAGGTAAGATTGCTGGAAAATACGCTGACACTATTGTCATCACCGAAGAAGATAATCGTGATGTAGACGGTGAGCACATCATGCAAGAAATAGCTTCAGGAGTGAAAAAAGTAAAAAAATTCTCTGAAAATAATTTATTTATGATTGAAAATCGTGAAGAGGCAATTGGCTTTGCCATGACACAAGCCACCTCAAAAGACGACGTTGTCGTACTCCTTGGAAAGGGTCACGAGCAGACCATTGAGCGTGCAGACGGTGAGTATCCATGGAATGAAGCCGAGGTTGCACGTGCGGCACTTCAGGCCCTCAAGACAACTCGCTAATCGAGCGTCAAACTTGTACAGCGAATGTAGCCACCACCTTTAGCAAGCTCGTTAACTTCAGGGGTGACAACATGCAACCCGCGGGCGATGAGCGCTTGTTTTAGGAGTGGCGCATGTGCGCTCATGATCACTGTTTCTCCAGTAGACACCAAGTTACAGGCAAATGCCTGCTGCGCTTCTTCAAGTGAAACGATAATTTTATCCACGTCGGTACACTGTTCAAGAATTGTCTGGCTTGCTGAATCGAATGCTTCGGGACAATACGCTATTAAACCTTTTTTATTCCCAACTGGTGCAGAAATAATAGAGAGAGCGAGGTCGATATCGTAAAAGAAGCTATCATTCCAACCAGTGATTGGATTAATCACTTCCTTACCATTATTATCTCGTTTTGGAATCGTGTGAAGTTGAATGCGTTCATATCCAAGCGTCTCTGCCGCAAATATTTGGGCTTGTTCATCACTTCGATACGAACTTCCGCAAAAAAGAAGATGACCGCAGGCGAGTGCATCACCCTGTCCACTAAAATGAAGACCCTCAGGTACCGTAATGATAGTTTTTCCTAGTTGTTGAAGGATGCTCGCCGCGTGTTGTTCTTCAGATTTTCGAACATTGGGAAGTCGAGCAAGTACCGCGATATCACCACGAACGAGCGCCCAGTTAGCAGTATAAACACCATCTTGGCTATCGGTTGGTGAAGGGGTGTTGATCACTTTTACTCCTGCTTGCTCAAGGGCGGCTTTGATGGCTTCATGTTCGTGCGATGCGGTAGACGTATCGACGGAAGCGTCTCCGTAATAAGGGTTGATTGCCTGCTCCGCGCTAAAGTTGAGCGCGTCAGACATTAAGACGGTGTTGTTAATGAGTGCCATAAATGTTCCTTAATAATAATAATCTTTTGTACGGCCATAGTAGAGCCGACGGAAGATTCGCTCACCGATTTTCTTCCACAGGGTATATTTTGATGCACTAATTACAACGTCATAACACCCAATATAGTCAACCACCTGTTTACTAAAGGCAGTTTTAAAGAGTCCGATGCCGTGAAGAGGGTGTTCGGAGTTATTCACCTCATCACTCGGTGGTGATCCACAGAAATCATGAAGAGTTGCACCGTGTTGTTTTGCCCATTCAATGACGTGCCACTGCAATAGGTGACTTGCTCCATAAACGGTTCGTTTGCGAATTGATGCGCCGTCTTTGTAGGTACTTTTAGTGCCAAACACCATGGCAAATGCACCTGCAACCACGTGATTATCGACATACGCAAAGAACAGTTGGCCATTATTGTTTTTTTCAAACCGCTGCCAAAATGTCTTGAAGTAGTGATAGTTTCGGATGCCAAATTGTCCTTGAGCGGTTTCTTCTAAGAGAGAGTACATAATCTTGCAGTTTTTCTCAGAGGCATCAACTTTCTTAACCGATACACCATCTCGCTCGGCACGTTTTATTGCATAACGGCCCTTTTGGGGAAGGCTTATGAGTAGTTCATCGAGCGGTGCAGCTATGTTAAGCGTAATCGTAGAAGGGTTTGGAATTATTGGGTTCGCGTGAATAAGTCCCTGTTTTTCGAGTTCTGAGGTAGTGGCTTTTTCAAGTTCCGATTCTATACGAACCACAAAAGCACCGTGTTTTTTTGCAAAAGGTGTCAGCTGTTTGAGTACTGAGAATAACGTTTTTGTGTCAGTCACATTCGGGCCTTTTGGAAGGTACCACATTTTGCCTAGTGGAGGCGTCTTTTTCTCAAGTATGGTGATGGCGATATCGTCAATAATGACGTACAAAGGAGTGTACTCGCCTAATTTTTTTTGTTGGGCGTATTCAAAACTCGAAAAAACATTTCCTTTGTCAGGATTACGAAGAATTAAATCATTCCAACGTACAACTTCATCTGGAACCGCGAATCGTACAGGCATGAGAACTATTGTAGCGCACCGCTGCGACGCAAAAAAGCTTATTGTTGCGTTTGTTGGGTGTCGCGGGAGAGGTAATCAATTTCTTTGATGATTTCTAGCAGTGCTTCAGCACGACGTTTTTCATCTGTAATAGACTGCGCAATGGTGTGAGCGGGGCCAACGAGGGCTTTGTCATCAGTGCTGCGAAGGAGCATAAGGTAAGTGTCAAATTTTTCTTCCGGCGGAAGATCAACCTTGTCGATAATTGGACGGAGTTCCTCAAGCGCGGAATTCTTAATCGCATCAAGTTCACTCGTTGGTTGTGCTGGGCTTGCGGCTGGTTCAGGTGCTGGTTGCGGAGCTGGCTCCGGGACTTGTGCTGGCGCTGCAGCTGCAGCTACCGGTTCGGCCGATGTTTCAGGTTCAGCTGCTGGTGCTGTCGGTACTGTTGGTACCTCAGCCTCATCGGGCATCACGCCTGCGAGTGCTTTCGCGAGCTCTTGATCGTCACTGACTGATTGTTGTGTTGTATTGTCTTGCGGAGTAATATCCATGCCCACCTCGATATTTATGCTTATGCTTCGTTTAAAAATACTGTATCATAGAAACGAAGGGTGGAGCAAGTAACATGAGCGATATATTAGACAATTCGAACACATTGATGCAAAAAGATCCGCACGGCGCACTTGCCGTCGCGGCCGAACAATACCAACAAGCCAAATTTCAACCTGAAATTATTCATGATGATCACGATAACCGTGAGATTACATCAATTATTGTCACAGGTATGGGCGGCTCAGCACTTGCTGCGCTCCTTGCGAAAGTTTGGCTGAAAAGTGATCTATCTGTTCCGTTTGAAGTCGTCAGAGGCTACGATTTACCGGAGTATGTTTCAGAAAGTACGTTGGTGATTGCCAGCAGCTACTCTGGTAATACAGAAGAAACCGTGAGTGCACTTGGGCAGGCTCAAGCAAAAGGCGCGCAAATTGGCGTCCTTGCTTCAGGTGGTCGCTTACTTGAACTTGCCGATGAGCATACTATCTCTCATGTGATGCTTCCGGATGGTCTACAACCCCGCATGGCGGTGATTTATAATCTCCGCGCACTCATTGCGCTGATTGAAAACTTTGGCGTCATTACCGGAAAACTTGGTGAAATCGAAACGCTTGCTGAGTGGCTCAATGAACAATCTGCACAGTGGGCTGCCGATGTACCAACAGAGCACAACTATGCGAAGCAATTGGCCGAACAAGCTGTTGGCAAAACAGCCGTCTTTTACGGCGGAGCGTTAACCGCACCACTTGCCTATAAGTGGAAAATTAGTTGGAATGAAAATGCAAAAAACGTTGCCTTTTGGAATGAGTATCCTGAATTTAACCACAATGAATTTATGGGATGGGCATCACACCCAGTTGAAAAACCGTTTGCCGTCTTTGATCTTGTCAGTCATCATGAACATTCACAAATTCTAAAACGGTTTGAGGTATCGGATCGGCTTTTAAGCGGTTTACGTCCAAAAGCAACCGTTATTAATTTGCCAGAGCAATCGCTGATTGGACAGTTACTTTGGGGTTCAATTATGGCCGACTTCGTAAGTATCTACGTTGCAATTTTAAATGGTGTCGACCCAACACCTGTCGATTTGATTGAAAAGTTTAAAAAAGAACTTTAGTCGTATTGCCGTAGTGCATCAATAGGATCTTTTCGAGCCGCTCGTATTGCCGGGTAGAGCCCGAACAGTGTCCCGATGGTGATTGATAATCCAAGCGCCAGTGCAGCAGTTTGCCAGCTAATGAGTGGATCAAACGGCAGGAATGTACTAATAGCAAATGCCGCCAGATACCCAACTAGGTAGCCACTAATACCACCGCCAATACTAAGTGCGAGTGACTCAATAATAAATTGCCAGACGATATTTCCGTTGGTTGCACCCAGTGCTTTTCTGATGCCTATTTCTCGTGTTCTTTCAGCGACACTGACAAGCATGATATTCATAATGCCGATGCCACCCACAATTAGCGATATTGCTGCAACCGCCGCGGTCGTACCTGCAATTGCTAGGAAGAGTTGACTGGTCGGCTGAGCGATTTGATCACCAGAAAGTACGGTGAAATCTTGTTCATCGAAGTGATTTTTCAGAAGCTGTTTATTGGTGTAGACAATGACGTCGTCGAGCGTTTCAACCGAAGTGCTCCGAATATTAATTTGCTGAATTTGTAATGTATCTTGATTTAATTTCCCGCTCGTTTCACGGTTAACAATGACCGCAGCGTCAAAGTTTACTCCGTTATAATTAATAGGACTATTGGTTCGTTTTAAGATACCAATAATGGTGAATGGTTCGCCTTTTATTGTGACGATTTTGCCAATTGATTGCTCGGTGCCGAAAATATTTACAGAAAGTTGTGCGCCAATAACTGCAGTGTTGATACTCAGGCTAGGGTCGAGGAACTGGCCATCGCGCACTTCAAGGTCACTAATGGTCGCAAATTCTGGTGTTGTTGCAACGATAGGCGTGTTGAGCGGAGCATTAGACTCACCAGATACGCCGCCAGTGAGTATCATGAGTGGTGCAGCCGCTTCAACGCCAGGGAGTGCTTGGATGGTTTCTAGGTCGTAGTTCGTAAGCGTACTCGCGGTGTAGTACTGTTTTGTAGGGAACTGCGCGATATCTTCAAACGGTGTCTCTGATGGCGCTCCAGGGCGTACAACGGCAATGTTTCCGCCAAGCGCCTCTACTTGATCACTGACGATTTTACTTGCGCCACTGCTCAGGGCGAGAATTGCAGTAATACTCGCAACACCAATTGCCATACCAAGTATTGTCAGGACACTGCGCATACGATTGCTCTTTAGTGATTGCTGCGCATTTTGAACATGTGAAAGAAAGAGAAGTTTCATGATTTTGCTCCTTTCTTCTTGCGGCCTTTTTGTTTTTTTCCGAGTGGACGTTTTGGACTTCGCTTCTTTTTTGCCGGTTTTGCCCCTGTATCGGTGTCTATTTTCCCATCAAGCATGGTGATGACACGGCTTGCATAGGTAGTCAGTCGAGGATTATGAGTCACCATAATAATTGTGTTGCCTTGCTTATGAAGGTCGGAAAGCTCCTCCATAATAATGTGACTTGTTCGTGAGTCGAGGTTTCCGGTTGGTTCATCGGCAAGAATAATTGATGGCTGATTCACGAGTGCGCGTGCAATAGCGACGCGTTGTGTTTGCCCACCAGAGAGTTGGTGGGGCATATAATACTCTCGTTCACCAAGGTGAAAATTTTGCAGCATTGCACTGGCTTGTTTAATGCGTGAAAGCCGCGAGCTTCCCTTGTAGGTGAGGGGAAGTGCAACATTTTCAATTACCGTCAGGCGTGATATTAGATTAAAACTTTGAAAAATGAAGCCAATTTGTTGGCTTCGAATGTGGGCTTGTTTGCGTGAACTGAGTGTCGCAACATGGCGACCGTCGAGCTCGTAGTCCCCCTCGATGCCGCTATCGAGCAGCCCTAATATATTAAGAAGTGTTGTTTTTCCGCATCCACTTGGGCCCATAATTGCAATAAATTCACCCTTTTGAATGGTAATATCGATCCCATCAATTGCGTAGTGCTCGGCGTTACCTATGCCAAATCGTTTTTTCAGATCGTTCAATACAATTACAGGAGGGTGGGATGATTGTGCCATTATTCCTATTATGCGTGTCAGACACAACTGTTTCAACTGTAATTGTAAGGTGGAAATAACAACTGTATACTAATGTATCGTACGGAGAGGTGGCCGAGTGGTTGAAGGCGCACGCTTGGAAAGCGTGTATAGCGGCAACGTTATCGCAGGTTCGAATCCTGTTCTCTCCGCCAAAATGAAAATAGTACACTACATATACAATGCCAATACAGCAGTTTGATACTCAAAACACTATTCTTGAATCAAGAACACCTTCGACAGCGACTTTCGTGAAGGCGCTTATTGGGCTTATTGCGGGACTGTTTGCAGGAATGATATCGTTAATACTTGTGTTTCTTCATGTGACCGCATTGTCGACGAGTAACACAGACACCGCAGCAATCGGTATGCTTGCTTTTGCTGCACTTACGGTCTATGCCGCTCCCGTATATTGGCCTCTGTTTATAGCTGCTGTCATACTTTGTAAAAAATCAATAAAAAATCGAGAGCGGAAACTTCTGAGAGTAATGGGCTGGACCGGCCTATTGTTTGCACTTATTGCTGCGGCTACCTACTTTATTGTAGTGCTTGTTGTCTAAGACGTATCGTCTTGCTGGTCTGCGCGGGCCCATAATGGAGATTAATTCAACCCGATGGATCACCGATGTCATATTAACGAATCAACACTGCCCGCGTCTGTGCTCCATCAACGCCTTTATAAGCAATAGGAAAAGCTACTAGCGTGTATTGCCCTGGCTGAACGTCTTTTAATGTAATACCCTCTAAGATTGGAATATGTTGCGATAGGAGGGCAGTATGAGCACCATTATCGGGTGCTCCTTTTTGTTTAATGCCAAACCAGTCGATACCAACAAGTGCCACGCCTTGCTCTGCCAAGTACTGCGCTGCTTCAGAAGAAAGGGCTGTCCATGTTTCATGAAAGGCATCGTGACCACGTGTAGAATTATCAGTCTTCAATAAAATGCGTTCACCACGTTCAATAGTGTGGTCGATGAGATGTTGTTTCAAAATGATTTCGGTGTTTTCAATGGCAATCACTCTCGCAGGGCCGTAGAAAGCTTCGAGTGGGAATACCTCTATTGCACCTTCGAGTCCTGCATGAGCTGGCGCATCAATGTGTGTACCGGCGTGACTGTCGAATGTCATTGTTGTGAGCTGACTGCCGCTTGGTTTGATTATCTTCTGAAACTCAGTCGGCTGGTTGCCTGGATAGATAGGCATGTCGGGATGGATAGGGAGGGAGATATCAATAATTTTCATCTGTATATACTATAGCAGGGATGATGCTAGACTGTCTTTATAGGCTCATAGCTTGTCATGTGAACACGTCAATCGAAAATAAGCAGGAAAACTAATATGGATCAGCCATTAAATGAACACGGATTGCCTAAGGTGAGTGATGATCACAGGGTATCTCGTAAAAAAAATATCTCACAAATACTTATCGTACTGAGTGCGGTGCTGTTCATTTTTATCGGATCTTATGATGTTTTGGGACTAAACTTCTTTACTACACAAGATTCATCGATGAATAAATTTATATTTGACGTCTCTGTCTTGGTATTTTCGGCAATTTCGCTCACTGTTGGGTTGTTGCTTCAGGGCAAACGTCCGACTCAGAGCTCTCGCGAGCCTGAACAAAACCCCGCTCTTGCAAGGCCTGCACAAAACTCAGCTCCAGAAAAGCTGGCGGCTCAATTAAGTAGTGCGCTTTCTCTACGATCGATAGGCCGGTTTATTGTGGTTGGATTCGTGTGTTTGTATGCGTTTGTATGGATTGAGTCTATGTTTAACCCTGCCTCACCACTTGGGTATGTTTTCATTTTTGCCATTCCAGTATTTTTTATTGGACTTGTCGTAATGCTTATTGCATCAGGGAGGGTGAGTCGTTATAGAAAAGAAATTAGTAAAATGGCGGACTCTGAAAAATAGTACATAAAGCGAACGGTATTGATTTTATCACAATACACCATATATAGCGTTGTAAATATGAAACATACGCTATTTACGTTCCTAAGGGGTTAAAAGTGATGAAACACCCGTGTAGTGAAAAAAACACACGTAAAATAGCCAAAAAGCCTTGAAAAACCATATATAGGGGCTTATAGTCTTACATAAGCACTACATATGTAGTACTGACATCAAAATACACATTTTGCAAATGGGATAAACAGCCGATATACCGGTATTCCTTTTGCACCCTGCGTACGGGGCATCTGGGGAGGTGAGTGTGACAAAAAACATAAGAGAAGTATAGGGGAAATTTATGAGCGCAATTACAGTGGTGAAACGTGACGGCACCCGCGAACCATTTGACGCCAACAAGATCAACCTGGCGCTGGTTGAGGCAAGTGAGGGCCTTCCAGATCAGATTAGCAAGGTTGTCCAAGTTGCATCAGAGCTACAATTAACATTATTTGACGGCATTACAACCGAGCAGCTTGACGAAGCGGTCATTCATACCGCACTGCAGAACGTCAAAGATGATCCTGATTTTGACGTGATTGCTTCACGACTCCTTTTGAAGAACATTTATAAGAATATTCTTGGTGAATACAAAACACCAGATGAACTGAAGAAGCTTCACGAAGAGAAGTTTACCGACTACTTAGCAAATGGGATTGAATCAGGCCTGCTTGATAAGCGAATGAGCAGCAAAATCTTTAATATAAAGAAACTTGCGAAAGCACTGAATCCTGAAAAAGATAAACTCAGCCGATATCTTGGTGTTGTGACGAATAAAAATCGATACGCACTGCGTGAACAAAGCGGTTCACCTGTTGAAGTACCGCAATATACTCACATGCGTATTGCTATGGGGCTCAGCTTTAACGCCGAAGATCCAACCGCATGTGCACTCGACTTTTACGAACACATGAGTAGCCTCGATTACGTTCCAGGCGGTTCAACCCGCGTGAACGCTGGTGGATCATTCCCGCAGCTATCAAACTGTTTCCTCATTGAAGTACAAGACGACATGGAATCGATCGCTAAAGGCGTGCGTGACACAATGTGGATTGCAAAGGGTACTGGCGGAATCGGCATCAGCCTCAATAAACTTCGTGCTGCTGGTTCACCAGTGAAGACAACGAACACAGAGTCGACTGGCCCAATTCCATTTATGAAGATGATCGATACTGCACTCTTTGCGGTATCACGGAAGGGTAAAAAAGCTGGCGCTGCTGCACTGTATATGGAAAACTGGCACCTTAACTTCCCTCAGTTCCTTGATTTGAAACAGAACTCGGGTGACCCATACCTTCGTACGCGTCTTGCAAACACCGCGGTGTTTATCAGCGATGAGTTCATGAAACGCGTTCAAAAAGATCAAGATTGGTACCTGTTTGACCCAGCAGAAGTAGAAGACCTCCCAGAACTATACGGTGAAGAATTTTCAAAAGCCTACGCTGGGTACGTCAAACGTGCAGAATCAGGTAAAATGCGTGACTTTAAGAAAACAAAAGCCCGAGAACAGTTCCGTCAGATTCTTATTACATTGCAAGCAACAAGCCACCCGTGGCTTACCTGGAAGGACACCATTAACGTTCGGGCGTTGAACAACAACACCTCAACGATTCACTTGTCGAACTTGTGTACAGAAATTACATTGCCACAAGACAAAGACAATACTGCGGTATGTAACTTGGTGAGTATGAATCTTTCGGCATTCCTTGATGTAGATACCAAGCAATGGGATTGGGATCGACTAAACAAAGCAACTCGAAGCGCAATTCGTCAGCTTGATAACCTTGTTGATATTACCAATACACCAGTTGCAGAGGCGATGAACTCAAACAAGCAAAACCGTGCACTTGGACTCGGCTTCATGGGATTCACCGATGTTGTTGAAAAACTCGGCTTTAGTTATGAATCTGAGGGTGCATATGACTTGGCTGACCAGCTTTCTGAGTTCATTAGCTTTCACGCAATTGATGAATCAGCAGATCTTGCTAAAAAATACGGGACTTACCCGGCATTTAAGGGAAGTGGCTGGAGCCAAGGGATTCTTCCAATCGACACTGTCGACCAACTTGCGACCGATCGTAAAGTGAAGGTTGAAGTAAACCGGAAGTCTCGTCTTGACTGGGATAGCCTTCGTCCAAAGGTGAAAAAAGGAATGCGCAATGCAACTCTTATGGCAGTTGCACCAACGGCTAACATTGCGCATATTGCCGGTACAACACCTGGCCTTGATCCACAATTCGCACAGATTTTCTCTCGAGCAACCTTAAACGGTAAGTTCCTGGAAGTAAATACAAACCTTGTTCGTGATCTTCGTGAACTAGGAATTTGGGATGAGGTAAAAGAACAAATTCTTATCGCACAGGGTGACGTACAAAAGATCGATGCCATTCCACAGCGCATTAAAGATGTCTATAAGACCAGCTTCCAATTGAGTCCATACGCTTTTATCGAAGTTGCTGCCCGTGCACAAAAATGGGTTGACCAAGCGATTAGCCGAAATATGTACCTTCAAACCCGAGACATCGATGACATGGTAGATATTTACACTGCTGCCTGGAAGCGTGGCCTCAAAACGACATATTACCTTCACGTTAAACCACGACACACGGCTGAACAATCGACAACCAAGGTGAACAAAGCAGAGACAGGCGATGGAGCACAACGTAAGAGCGGGTTCGGATTCGCGAAAAAGCAAGAGGTCAGCGTATGACAGACAGTAACTGATACCGAACATAAACCATAAACACAGAACTAAATAGTAGAAATAAGGGGAATTCAGCAATGAACGCATCAACAATCATCAACGACGACATGACACTAGAAGAAAAACTACAAGCAATCGACCAAGCTATGGCGAATGCGCAATCACAAGCCAATGAAGATGCATCAGCGCGCGGCGCAGGCGCAGCACCACTCGATCCAGCAGATTTAACAATGTGTGAAGGTTGCCAGTAAAGATGTCGCAATTAATTAAGACAATAGAAGAATAAGGAGGCGTTATGCCAGGTATATTAGGAACCGGAATTCAAGATGGACTACTGTTAAAACCCGTCAACTACCAGTGGGCGATGGACTTATATAATCAAGCCGTGGCAAACACGTGGTTTCCAAACGAAATTCAATTAGGCCAAGATCTTTCAGACTGGAAGAAGATGAGCGATGAAGAGCGCCACGCAGTGACTTTCCTGATGAGCTACTTCAACCCAAATGAACTATTAGTGAACAAGGCACTGGCCTTCGGTGTGTACCCGTACGTGAACGCTGCTGAGTGTCACTTGTACCTCGCAAAGCAAATGTGGGAAGAGGCAAACCACTGTATGAGCTTCGAGTACGTGCTGGAAACATTCCCAATCGACCGCGATCAAGCCTACGAAGCACACGTCACCACACCGTCAATGGCACGCAAAGAAGAATTTGAAACAAAGTTCATCAAGCGAATGACCGAAGAAACACTCGATATTTCGACAACCGACGGAAAGAAGGACTTTATCCGAAACCTCGTTGCCTACAACATCATTCTTGAAGGTATTTGGTTCTATAGTGGATTTATGGTGGCCCTCAGCTTCCGTCAACGAAACTTGCTTCGTAACTTCGCCAGCCTGATTGACTGGGTCGTACGCGACGAAAGTTTGCACCTTAAGTTCGGTATCAACCTCATCCTGACCGTACTTGAAGAAAACGAAGACCTTCAAACGGAAGAATTTGCTGCTGAAATTAAGCAAATGATTATTGATGGCGTAGAAATGGAAGAAGCGTACAACAAAGACCTGCTTCCAAATGGTATCCTTGGGTTGAACAGTGACTACATCAACCAATACGTGAAGTATTTGGCTGACCGTCGTCTTGAAGAGCTTGGCTTTGAACCACACTATAAGGTGTCAAACCCAGCGAAGTGGATGGCAACTGCTAACGACACACTACAGCTCGTAAACTTCTTCGAAAGTACCAACACGAGTTACGAAGTGAACGCCGGCAACCCAAAATAAGAAGCGTTATATGAAAACAGAGATTGAAGCAAAGTTCATTGATGTTGACTTTGATGAAGTACGCTCAAAGCTTACGGCTTCTGGAGCAGTTTGTACCCAACCAATGCGCCTAATGCGCCGTGCTTTAATAGAGCCGGATCACGTTATTGAGGCGGGGCGTGATGCATTTCTTCGAATTCGTGATGAAGGTGACAAAGTGACGGTTACTTTCAAAGAATTTAAAAGTGAATCATTGTCGGGGGCTTTAGAGCGCGAAATTATTGTCAGTGACTTTGATGAGACGATTGCTATCTTTGCCGAATGCGGACAGCACTACCGAACCTTTCAAGAGTCTAGGCGCGAGACCTGGAAGCTAGGCGAGACAGAAATTGTCTTGGATGAGTGGCCATGGCTTCGACCGTATATAGAAATTGAAGCACTATCAGAGGATGACGTTATGTCTACGTCTGAAACTCTAGGGTTTGAATGGAAAGACGCCGTCTTTGGATCAGTGGATGTTGTTTACAAGAAACAGTACCCTGATTTGGATGGAAGAGGTGTCATCGATGTTCCAGAGGTGCGTTTTAGTAGTGAGCTACCAAAACACTTCGGCAAGAGTATATAATAAGGTAATGAAGACAAAAGTATTACTATTCGGCATCACTGGCGATCTTAGTAGCCGCAAATTACTTCCGGCGCTTACCTCTATTGTTAAAAGTGGTGAGTGTGAACCACTGTCAATTATTGGTGTGTCCCGTCGTGAGGTAGATGTTAATGAGCTCATTATGAAAGCGACTGGAGAAGACACGCTTTGTCGTGCTACTCATTTATTTACAATGAATGTTGCCGAAGTAGATGAGTATCAGCGTTTGAAGCAAGAGATTGATTTGCAGGACGATGAGCAACTTGTTGTGTACTTATCGGTACCACCTAGTGCTGCTGCTGATATTTCTGATTTCTTGGGCGAAGCAGGTATTAATGGACATAACGTAAAGCTATTGTTTGAGAAGCCGTTTGGCTATGATCTTCAGTCGGCTCATGACTTCATAGAGCGGACGAACCGTTATTTTAACGAAGACCAACTGTATCGTATAGATCATTTTATGGCTAAAGAGGTGGCGATGGGTCTGCTTGAACTTCGTGCGAACGCTGATACCCATCATCATCACTGGAACGCTGAAACGGTTGAATCTGTCCATGTTGTTGCCTCTGAAACACTAGGTGTTGAAGATCGAGCACATTTTTACGAACAAACTGGTGCGCTGCGCGATGTGATACAGAGTCACTTGATGCAACTACTATCGATTGTCTTAATAAAGGTAGAGCCAGATTTTGACCTTCAGTCACTTCCAGAGCGACGCTATAACGCGTTACGACATATTCAGCCGGCTGATCCAACGGAAGCAGTACGAGCTCAGTACGAAGGGTACGAGCAGGAAGTAGACAACCCCGGCAGTATGTGCGAGACGTTTGCTGGCGTGGCTCTGACTAGTAGCGATCCTGATTGGAAAGGTGTGTCGCTATCAATGGTGACGGGCAAGCGTTTGGCCGAGAAAAAAACAGCCGTAACGATTACTTATAAAGATGGCTCTAAGGATGTGTTTGTCGAGGGAGAAATTCAGTCGTCTCGCCCGATATTAAATGACGCCTATGAGCGTGTTCTGGTAGAAGCAATTAAGGGCAATAAATTTATTTTTACGACCACTCCAGAGGTGATTCGTTCGTGGGAAATTCTTGCTCCACTTCAAGAAGCTTGGGCGATGGATACCCAGCCACTACTTCGTTATAAGCCTGGAGAACGAACTGCCAACGTTCATTTGCAACACTATATATAGTGTAGTGAAAATACTACAACACCATCTATCTAGCGTTTTTATAGAAAACAGTGTTACAATAAAATCCCATGGAGGTGAAAACAAACATGGGACAAAAACAGAAATATATCTTTGTAACTGGGGGTGTGCTTTCCGGGGTAGGGAAAGGCATTACAGCGGCGAGTATTGGTGCCATCTTACAAGCCAAAGGCTGCACGGTATCAATTCAAAAATGTGACCCGTATCTTAACGTTGATGCGGGTCTTTTGAATCCCAAAGAACACGGAGAGTGCTTCGTTACGAAAGATGGTGCTGAGACCGATCTTGATCTTGGACATTATGAGCGATTTTTAGATTTAGAGTTAACACAAAAAAGTGCCACATTGGCTGGGAAGTTGCTCAGTAACCTTATTGCTGATGAACGTGCTGGTAAATTCAACGGACAAACGGTGCAACTCGTACCGCATTTAACAGGGGCAATTAAAGACGCAATCGAAGCAGCCGGTGAAGGCTCCGATGTACATATTGTTGAAATTGGGGGAACAGTAGGGGATTACGAAGGTCTGAGTTTTGTTGAGGCAATTCGTGATTTCTCATCCCGTGTTGGCCGAGAAAATTGTTTTTATGTCCACGTGGTGTATGTGCCATTTATTCAAACGAGCAAAGAATTTAAATCAAAACCTGCACAAAATGCGCTGAATGAGCTGCGTGGCTTCGGAATTGTGCCTGATTGTGTGGTGGTGCGCACCGATGACCCTGCACCAAAAGATATTGCCGGTAAAATCGCACGATTTAGTGGTGTCGATGAACATGCGGTTATTCTCCTTCCTAACGCCCATACGGTATATGAAGTACCGCTCACTGTTTACGCCAGCGGAATAGGGCCGGTGCTTGAACGGTTCACGAACAACCATGAAATACCCGACCTTTCGAAGTGGCGAATTCTTGCCGAGGCACAAGAAAAAACGTACGACACAACTATTAAAGTTGGTATGATTGCGAAATATCTTGATAATGAAGATACCTATATTTCAGTCATTGAAGCGTTAAAAGCTGCTGCATGGCAAGAAAAAGTGACGCTTGATCTGCACTGGATTAATGCTGAAGACGCTGATACAAATGACTTTGCTGCTATGGATGCGCTTGTTGTTCCGGGTGGATTTGGTGTGCGTGGGATTGAAGGAAAAATTCGCGCTGCACGTTATGCACTCGATGAAAAGAAGCCGTATCTTGGCCTTTGCTTAGGAATGCAAACAGCAGTAATTGCCGCTGCACGTAAAGCTGGACTAAAGCACGCCAATAGCACGGAGTTTGATGAAACTACGAAAGAAAACGTTGTCTATATTATGGTGGGGCAAGAAGGAAAAGAGTCAACAGGCGGAACCCTACGACTCGGAGATTATCCAGCGGTACTGAAAAAGGGTTCACAAGTAGCAAATGCCTATGGGACAACCAATATTGTTGAACGGCATCGTCATCGTTACGAAGTGAACCAAGCTTTTATTGAAGCGATTAAAAAAGGTGGATTAACGATCTCAGGACTTTCTCCAGATAAGAAGCTGGTTGAATACGTTGAAGCAAACGATAATCCGTTCTTTGTGGCAACACAGGCCCACCCAGAGTTTAAAAGTCGCCCTCACCGGCCACACCCACTCTTTGTCGGACTCATTCGTGCCGCGCAACAATAATTGGTATAATAAGAGCATATGAAGAAAATTATTATTGGAAGTATTATTTCTCTCGTTGTCATAGGGGGATTAGTTGCAGCAGTTGTACTACGACCCGTTGCAATGGCACCATCAGAGCCCGCCGCTATCAACAATGTTGTAGATACTACATCTGATTCAGAAACACCGGCTGAACCAGCCAATGAAGTGTCGTCAACACCGGCTGAACCAGGCAGGTTTGTTGACTACGAAGCATCTCAGGTAGCAGCAGCCGGCTATAATGAAACAATTTTATTCTTTTACGCACCGTGGTGCCCTGAATGCCGAGCGTTTGAACAGGCGATAAATGACACTGGTGTTCCTGAAGGTGTGCAAATCTTAAGTGTAGATTACGATAGTTCAGATGAACTAAAAATGAAATACGGCGTGACTATTCAAACTACGTTCGTAAAAGTTGATGCAAATGGATCATTAGTTTCGCGTTGGGTTGGCTACGGACAAGATCGCTCCGTTGATGTAATTCTTGAGAATACATAGGTGGAACTGCTTTTTACCTCGTTCCTCGCTGGTATTTTAACTATATTAGCGCCGTGTGTTATTTCAGTTATTCCAATTCTCCTTGCCCGCAGTGGGACGTCTGAGCGTAAAAGAAGTGCCTTTTTTGTTATCGCCGGCCTCGGTATTTCAATTCTTGTCTTTACAGTGCTCCTGAAAGCGACGTCGTTACTTCTTGGAGTTCCTTCTGATGTCTGGAAGGTGATTAGCGGAGGAATTGTCGTTGTCTTTGGTATCTTTACACTCTTCCCAAGTGTGTGGGAGTGGTTGGTATTAAAGACCAGGTTTATTTTTAAAGCACAAAATACCATGGGTGGCGCCGCAAAGCAAAAAGGCATATGGGGCGACTTTCTGCTAGGTGCCAGTTTGGGTCCAGTGTTTAGTGCTTGTAGCCCAACCTATGCGTTAATTGTTGCCACCGTTTTGCCGGCCCAGCCACTGGTTGGTCTTGGCTATCTTATCGTCTTCATTCTTGGACTATCACTTATGCTTTCTCTGATTGCAATCTTTGGTCAATCTCTGGTGAAGCGACTTGGCTGGAGCCTTGATCCACGAGGGTTATTTCGCCGTATTCTTGGCGTAATTTTGATTGTGGTTGGTCTTGCGATTGTGCTTGGTCTCGATAAAACGTTGCTGACATATTTTGTACAAAATGGTTGGTACGATTTTCAGATCCAACTTGAATCACAATTAATGTAGCTTTTCCTCTGTTATAATAAACGGCAATGGAACAGATAATTGCGAATATCATCAAACAACACTTCGATGTCGACGTTGAGGTACAGTTATCACGTCCCGACCCTCAATTCGGCGATTATGCCACAAACATTGCCTTGCAGCTTGCCGGAAGGTTACAAAAGAACCCACGTGATATTGCCGAAGAACTTGCCACTGCTCTGCGTGAAACGAAAGAGTTTTCAGATGTCAGTGTGGCTGGCCCTGGCTTTATTAACATGAAGTTAAGCGATGAACGACTTCACGAAGCGTTAACGACAATGCTGCAAACAGGTTACGGAAACTCACACGCGTATGAGGGCAAGGTGGTGATTACAGAGTATTCCGACCCAAACCCGTTCAAGGTGCTCCATGCAGGCCACTTTTATACCAGTGTGGTTGGTGATGCAATGTCGAATCTTATTGAAGCGGCTGGTGGGGAAGTGCACCGTGTGAATTTCGGTGGCGATGTTGGTATGCACGTTGCAAAAACAATCTGGGCAATTATGTTGGCGCTTGGTGGTGAATATCCTGAAAAACTAAATGAAATTCCTGAAGCTGACCGTTCTGAATGGATGGCACAGCAGTATGTCATTGGGACAAACGCGTATGAAGAAGATGACGTTGCCAAAGAAGCGATTGTCGCGTTGAATAAAAAAGTGTATCAACTTCATACTGATAACGATCATGAATCAGCCCTTGCGCAACTCTACTGGACCTGCCGAACCTGGAGCTATGACTACTTCAATGCGTTTTACGACCGTATTGGCACACATTTTGAGAAGTATTATCCTGAAAGCGAAACTGCACCAATTGGCCTTGCTACCGTGTTGGCGCAAAAAGAAAACGGTGTGTATAAAGACAGCGACGGCGCCGTTATTTTTGAAGGCGAACTGTACGGCCTTCACACCCGTGTGTTTATTAATAAAGAAGGTCTCCCGACCTATGAGGCGAAGGACGTTGGGTTGAGTATCAAAAAATGGGACGACTATCAGTTTGACCAATCGGTGATTATTACCGGCAACGACATTACTGAATACATGAAAGTTGTCTTAAAAAGCATTGAACAATTTAAGCCTGAACTTGCCGAGCGAACACTCCACGTCACCCACGGAAACGTAAAACTTGTTGGCGGCGTAAAGATGAGTAGCCGAAAAGGGAACTTCTTACGTGCCGTTGATGTCCTTGATGCCGCTGCTGACGAAAATGAACAAGCCGTTGGTAATCGTGAAGATACTGTTGTGATTGGTGCGATAAAGTATGCATTCCTTAAAAACCGTGTTGGCCCGGATATTATCTTTGACCCGAAAGAATCGGTTGCCATCCATGGAAACAGCGGACCATACTTACAGTATGCACACGCCCGAGCGCGCTCTATTCTTGAAAAAGTAACCAACACAGAAATGCGATCACACTCGCTTGATCCCCAAGAGCGAACATTGCTCGTGAAACTCACAGAATTCCCTGATGTTATTGCACAAGCTACCGAGCACCTTTCACCGCATCTTATTTGTACCTACTTATACGAAGTATCTCAAACATTTAACCGCTTCTATGAACAAAGTCGAATTGTCGGCGATGAGCGAGAGGCCGAGAGAGCTCGTTTAGTTGAAGCATATGCTTCGGTTTTAAATAATGGCTTGACGCGCCTTGGTATTCACGCACCAGAGCACATATAGCATATAATAAGTGTATGACTAAAACGACAAAGAAAACACCACCAGCGACACGACAATCTGAGCTGACACAGCGAAGCACCTCTCCACTCGTAACGGTAAGTGGAAAACAGGTAAAAGGGTTTGTTGATTTCCTACGTACCCAAGGTGTTGTCGGACTAGCGATCGGGTTAATATTGGGAGGTGCGGTCACTCTACTTGTGAAGTCGCTGATTGATAATGTCATTATGCCACCAATTGGGCTATTGCTTGGTTCTGCTGACGGGTTAAAGGGTTTGACCTGGACAATTGGGAGAGCAAGCGACGAACCGGCTATCCTTTATTACGGTGTATTTTTGAATGATCTCATCAACTTTCTCATTATCGCCCTCGTAGTGTATATTGTCTTCCATTCACTTGGCCTCACGAAGCTTGATAAGAAAAAGGCCTAATCATGGCTGACGGATCTCAGTACA
>Ga0136601_1000133_pt1 | contig 37325 bp, 35 predicted proteins | sample AntRauMFilla2699_FD_181020 | JGI IMG/M metagenome (GOLD analysis project Ga0136601, IMG submission 181020) | Saline lake microbial communities from Rauer Islands, Antarctica - Metagenome Filla 2 #699 | ecosystem: Environmental > Aquatic > Non-marine Saline and Alkaline > Saline | place...
TTCAAAACTATGTAAAAAATCAAGGAGGAAATTATAAAAAACATTATTCAGCACAAGCAAGATTATTTGAAGGTATCTGATGCAGGCACCAGATACCCCGTCAGCTTGCTGCGGGGTAATTCATTTCGCCACTAACTACTGGCCATGGATAAATGTTGCATTATTTGTGATTTTAGTGGGAATGTTCGTGCGAAAAAGAATGAGAAAAAATAATTAATGAACAAAAAAAAGTCGAAATTAGAAAATACACGAAATTTAGATGATAGTTTCGTGTTTTTTTGATTATTTTTAAATAATAAATAAAGGAAATACACATTTAAATGTGTATTTAAGGTAGGGTGATTTTATTTTTGAAATATTGTAAGTTTACTTGATTTAATATGCATATCTGGTTTTTATGTAGATTTTCCAAAAACGTCCACACTTGCTTTATAAGCTTTTATTTTAGTAACCTTTGAAAATAAAGGATAAACGACTTGTTTTTGAAAAATTATTCCAAAAACGTCCATATTTGCTTTACAAGATATAATTAAAGTGTTATAAAATAATTAGTTGACTTGAAAAGATATTGCATGATTTATTTTTGATTATGCAGGTGGTAATAAACACTTTAAGGAAAAGGTGAGTGCGATGAGAAAAAGCGTTTTTTTCACAGGCGTTACTGGTTTAATTGGGCAATTTATAGCCGCTGAACTTTTAAGAGCAGGGTATGAATTGATTTTTTTTACAAGAAGTAAAGATGGTTTTACTGCTAGAGAAAGGGTCGCGAAAGCTTTGAGATTTGTCGATCCCTATTTAGCTGGAAATTATTCCGTAGTGGATGGTGACCTGGGCACTGTTGCTGATATGCAAGTATCTGCGGATGTTATTTTTCATGCTGCTGGAGAGACTTCATTTAGCGAGGATAAGCGTTCAGTTATTATGAAAACCAATTATCATGGTACGAAAAATATTTTGCAGTTTGCTAGAAAAAATGATATTAGCGAATTGCATTATATAGGCACAGCTTATGCTCATGACTTTTTTTCATCCAATATGGTAAAAGAGGATACCTGGTGGGATGAAAATAAGGAGTTCGTTAATCCTTATGCTGAATCAAAATGCAAAGCAGAAAATATGGTTAGAAAGTGGGGTCAGGAAAAAATGAAGAATAGATCTTTTGTGTACTCGCCCTCTATTGTTTCTGGTCGTAGCTCAGACGGGCTTATAACTAGCTTTACGGGATACTACCGTTTCATGCAATCTTTTGCTCGGCTAAGAGATGTAACTTCAAAAATTGGTTACAACAGTTCGCTAGATATACCTATTAGTGTACCCGGAGTTTTGGGTGCAACAATAAATATTGTCACGCTCGATTATGCGATAAATTTAATCAAGCGATTATTTGATGCTGGTGTTCCTGGATGTTATCATATTACCAATCCCAACCCCCCTGAATTTGATTACTTACTTCAAGAGGGTTTGAAGGTGATAGGCATTACAGGACCATCTGTAAGAAGAAATCCTTCTGACACAAAGAAGGTCTGGAAGTTGGCAGAACGTCTTGTTAAAAGGGGGATTGCCGACTACAAACCCTTTGTTTCATACAATACAATATTCTCTCAGAAAAATGTCGGAGATGTTTTGGGTAAGTCATCCGTAAGTCATCCCGAAGTGAGCTCGACCCTCATTAAGACTTTGATGGGCTTTGCCTTAGCTCATAACTTTGATAAAGCTAGAGTTTACGAGATGAGAGAGCTTGAGCTACAGTCAAAAGAACGTAGTGACTTGTTGAAGAAAATTCAACAAGAAGCCTAGATATTCATTACTAGGTGGAGCGCAGGTGCTTATTCAGTATCTGCGTCTTTATTATTTTATCATTTTTAGTTATAATAAATATACTTTTAAATATAAACAAAAAAACATCATTTTTTATTAAGTATATTATATGAATATCGCAATATCGCTTCCTATTATTAGTGCTTTTTTCGTTTTATTCTTAGGTTTTTTCGTTTTTTTTAAGGATGTAAAAAGTAGGATAAATCTTGTTTTTTTACTATTTTCTTTAGTAAATTTTGTTTGGTTTTTTGGCACTTTTATGATGTTTTTGGGGAAAAGTGTTTTTTTCTGGGATAAGTTTGTTTATGTTGGTGTTATATTTATTCCTTCAATAGTTTATCATTTCACGGTTTTACTTATAGATAAAAGAAAAGAGAAGAAATTGTTTGTAAATTTGGGCTATATCCTTTCTTTTATTTTTTTGAATCTATTATTATTTACTGATTTATTTGTAAGTGGTTCTTTTCAATATGAATGGGGGGCTCATCTAAAAGCAGGTATTTTTCATCATTTGTATCTGATCTTTTTTATCTCATATATAATAATGATGTTCTGGGAGCTGATAATATACCACAATGCTGTTGACAGTAGAATTGAAAAAAATAAAATTAGATATGTGGTTTTGGCTATGTTTTTTTTGACTGTGGGAAGTGTTGGATTTTTACCTGCCTATCAGGTAAGCATCTATCCAGTCGCCTATCTATCTGGATTATTTTTTTCAGTAACAACTGGCTATGCAATCACAAAATATCAACTTTTAAGAATCAAAACTTTTGCAGCTCAGTTTCTAATTGTAGCTATTAACCTAATTGCGCTTAGTTATATATTTGTTTCTGATGGCGTAGATGAGTACATAATCAAAACCGTATTTTTTATTGGGATTTTCTTTACGAGTTTTTTATTGAAACAAAGCTTTGACAATGAATTTAAGCAAAAAGAAAAACTGGAAGAGCTTACTAAAAAACTAGCTCAAAATAATAAAAAACTTAAAGCTCTGGATAAGGCTAAAAATGAGTTTATATCCATAACAGCTCATCAGCTCAGAACACCGCCGACTGTTATCAAGGGATATATTACTCTAGCTCAAGATGATCCACGCAATAAGCTTACCAAAGAAGCAGAAGAGTCTCTGGAGAGAGCCTTGATTTCCAATGAACGTCTAATTGATTTAGTAGAAGATATTTTGAATGTTTCACGTATTGAATCTGGAAATATGAGATATGAATCCAAGGAAATTGACGTTCATGAAGATATATTGAAAGAACTCTACGATGCCTTTATCCTCAAAGCCAAGCAGAAGGGATTAAGCCTTACACTTCATAAGTCGCCTAGTCCTTTGCCTAAATTAAACATAGATGGTAAAAAACTAAGAGAGGTTATTTCAAACCTTATAGATAACGCCATTAAATATACTAGAAAAGGTGGTGTGGAAGTTTTTTCCAAAAAGCATGACGGCAATATTCGCATAGAGGTAAAAGATACAGGAGTGGGTGTTCCTAAGGATGAGATGCCTTATCTTTTCAAGAAATTTTCTCGAGGAAAAAACCCATCCAGACTTGGTGCAGAAGGAACGGGATTAGGTATATTTGTGGGCAAGAAAATAGTCGAAGACTATGGCGGAAAAATATGGATAGAATCAGAAGGTGCCAACAAGGGATCTACTTTTATTGTGGAAATTCCTATTTCTCAAGTTACAGGCAGTAAAGGGTCATCTAGTAATAGAGGTGGTGACAAAAGTAAGATGGGTAAAAAAGAAGAAATAGATAGCCTGGTTAGCTCTATATTTAATTGATAATTTTTTTTAACGTATGATAATAGCAGTTTTAAACATTATATTTGCAGCTCTATCTATTGCTATTGCAGTGGCTTTTTTGAGCCCGTATATCAAAAGAGGAGGCAATAAAAATAAGTCTCTAAAGAAGCTATCTATCTTTTTTGTCTTATTTGCTTTTTATGAAATTTTATTAGCTTATTTTTTGTTTTTTGACAATTTGTATATAGCCAGTTGGATTCATGTTCTTAGCAATGCTTTGATTTTTGTAATGCTTATTTTTGCACTTAGCATTGTGTTTAAGATAATAGGGCTTAATAAAAGTAGTAAAAATATCTATTATGCAATAACGATGATTATTGGAGCTTTAGCTTTAGGGATTCAGATTTATTATCTCAATGCGCCCATTGTGCAGCCAGATGGATATATAGATTGGAATATGAATATTGTGGCAGCTAGAATTGTATCACTTAGTGTTTTTATGGTGGCTATTTTCTGGACATATAGTTTTTTAGATAATTTCTCTTCTTTTGATGATGGTTACAAGAAGATGAGAGTGCTGTTTTTAGCGGCAGCAGGACTTTTCTTGGGGCTGTCGGGACTCACTACTTTTCACTCTTATTCTAAGGTAATGCTGTCATTTTCTCATAGTTTCATCTTTGCGAGTCTTTTGTTTTTTATACTAACTTTTTTGGTTCGCAAAAAAAGTATAAATAAATAGCGTAGTATTTTTTAGTTATTTTTATGAAGAAGGTAATAGTTTTCGGTACTTTTGATATTTTCCATCCGGGCCATGAATATTTCTTAAAAAAATCCAAGAGATTTGGTGAGGAGCTGACTGTGGTTGTGGCAAGAGATAAAACTGTTTATGAGGTGAAAAAGAGGTATTCATTGAATAACGAAGAAGAGAGAGTAGAAAAAATACTCAGAAGCAATATTGCGGACAAAGTTGTACTGGGTGGAAAAGGAGACAAGTATGATGTCATAAAAAGAAATGAACCAGATATTATTTGCCTGGGTTACGATCAGGAGTTTTTTATTGATGAGCTAAAGGAGAAGCTTCAAGAATTTGGATTTTTAAATACTAAAGTATTTAGAATTAAGTCTTTTAAGCCAGAAGTTTATAAGTCATCGAAGTTGAGAAATTTGGGTAAATAAAGATGATAAAATTGCTAATTTTATTTTTCTTTGTTACGATTTTAGTACGTTAGCGTTTAAATATTTAAACTTTAAGTAATAATATTATGTTGGATATAAAATACATAAGAGAAAATAAAGATGAAGTCAAGCAGAATTGCAAAAATAGAGGAGCAAAATGCGACATTGATAAATTGATGGATTTGGATGAGAAAAGAGTAGCTTTATTGCAAGAGATAGAGGTCCTTCAGTCTGAAAAAAATAAAATCAATAACGAGATAGCAACAGCAGAAAACAAAGAAGAAGTTATAGCAAAAGGAAAAAAAATAAAGGATGATTTGGAAAAGCTGGAGCCGAAGCTAAAAGAGATAAAAAAAGAGTGGGAAATTATATTAATGAGTGTTCCGAACATAGCTTCACCAGATATGCCTATCGGTAAGGATGAGAATGAAAATGTTTCTATTAAAAAATGGGGAGACCTCCCATCTTTTGATTTTGAGATAAAGGATCATATGCAGTTAGGTGAAAACCTTGATATTATCGATATAAAGAAAGCATCTGAGATTTCCGGATCAAGATTTTTCTACTTAAAAAATGAAGCGGTTTTTTTACAGTTTGCAATTGTTAATTTTGTTTTTGATACATTATCGCGCGAAGATATATTAAAAAAAATTATAAAAGAATCAGGAGCTAAAGTTTCTAGCAAGCCTTTTATACCAATGTTGCCCCCTGTAATGATCAGAAATAAAGTTCAAAAAAGTATTCATAGAGTTTTTGGAGAGCAAACCTATAGATTCAAGGAGGATAAATTGAATCTAGTGGCTTCTGCAGAACATACTATGGCTCCCTATTATATGAATGAGACTCTTGAAAAAGATCAATTACCATTGAGATATATTGGATATTCAACTGCTTTCAGGAGAGAGGCTGGAAGTTATGGAAAAGATATGGGCGGAATCTTGAGAACTCACCAGTTTGATAAACTAGAGATGGAATCATTTACTGACGCAGATACAGGCTTAGATGAACAAAAATTTATTGTAGGAATTCAAGAATATTTAACTAGAAAACTGAAAATTCCATATCAATTAGTTCATGTCTGCAGCGGTGATACTGGAAACCCTGATTACAGCCAATTTGATATAGAATGCTGGATGCCTGGGCAAAATAAATATCGCGAAACCCACACTTCTGATTATATGACTGATTATCAGATGCGAGGAATAAAATCTTTTTATAAGGATAAAGATGGAAAAAGAAACTTGCTTCACACCAACGATGCTACTGCATTTGCTATTGGCAGAATTCTTATTGCAATTTTGGAAAATTACCAGCAGGCAGACGGTAGTGTCATGGTGCCAGAAGTTCTTAGAAAATGGATGCCGGGAAATATTGAAGTTATTGAGAAGAAAAAATAATTCCAAGAGCAAAAACTTTGAACTCTCAAAAAGCGACGAAATGAAATTTTTAAAAAACTTCAGTTGGTGCCAGAAGTACGTAAATATGTACGTATATATTTACGTACTTTCAAAAAAACATCCTTCAAGGATGTCTTTTTGATTTAATGGTGTCGTCATAATTAAATAGTGTCATTTCGACTTTATGGATAAATTTCGGATATCTCTTGATTCCATATTTGCGCCACTCCCTTTGAGAGGCGAATGGGTGAGATGACAAATTGTGAGTTTTTGTAAGCCTGAGATGATAAATTTAGGCAGAAAATTTTTTTTTCGCTTAGATTATAATTAAGTAATTAAATATATATTTTAATATGTATTTAATTTTTTATTTATCAAAATAAAAGTCTGTCAAAAATAGGATAAATGTAGTAATATATATTAAAGAAGAATTCTTTTAAGAAAATAAAATAAAAATGTAATGATAGAAAAAAACAAAAGAAGAAGTAGTAAAAAAACTTTTGGAGAAAAAATGGCTGATGGAATAACAGAGGTTATCGGTAGTTGGACTTTTATAATTATTCAGAGTGTGATTTTGGTAATTTGGATAATTATCAATTTACTTGCCTGGGTTAATCATTGGGATCCATATCCATTTATTCTTCTCAACTTAGCTCTTAGTTTTCAAGCTGCTTATGCTGCTCCGATAATTATGATGAGTCAAAATAGGAGTGCTTCTATGGATAGGAGAAAGGCTGGGGCGGACCTAGCAACAGATAGAAGGACCGAGAGGCGGATAATAGAAATTCAAAAGCAATTAAATCGATTAGAGAATAATAAATTAGCCAAAACACATCAAGCTGTTGAAGGTAATAGCAAAAAATAGTTTATGAATAAGTTTGAAGATTTTAGACCAAAAATAGATGGGAAAACCGAAGAAGAGTATAGCAAAAACTTACAAGAAATAATAAGGAAAGATTTTGTGCCTGAAGATATGGAATTATTAGCGATTGTTTCTCAGACTTTTGATGAGAGGCTGCAAAAATCCAAGCTTTCTGGGAATAACACTGTTCAAGCTTTAGCAGACACAATGACCTCTTTATTTTTAGAGTTGGAGCTTATTGATAAAGAAAAAAAACTAGGCAAAAAACAACGTGTTTTACTAGATAGATACGGAGAAACTTTTCACAATCTTGAGATAGAGAGAAAAAGACTGCTTAAGGAAAAAAGTAAGGATGAAAATGAGGAGCTGGTGAATAATATTAGAGAAAATCTAAAATCCTTTGTTACTGATATGCAAAAAACTTTTAATTAATATTTTTTTTAAATGAAACACAGTAGAAAAGAAAACTATTCAAAGGAGGAGGTTTTATTCCCTCAAGGATTTTTGTGGGGAACAGCTACAAGCTCCCATCAGATAGAGGGAGGAAATGTTAATAATTGGAGTGAGTGGGAAAAAGAAAATGCAAATATTTTAGCGAAAGAGGCTTTTGATAAATATCCTATTTGGCAGCAACGGGAATTTCCAGAAATGCTTGAAGCTAAAAATTATATATCTGGAAAAGCTTGTGATCACTTCAATAGATTTGATGAAGATTTCAATATATTGGAAAAGTTAAATCAAAATGCTTATAGGTTTTCGCTAGAATGGTCGAGAATTGAGCCTGAAGAGGGAGTTTTTAACAAAGAGGCTGTAGCTCATTATCGTAAACAGTTATTATCTTTAAAAAAAAGAAATATTAAGCCAATGGTTACTCTTTGGCACTGGACTAATCCTCTGTGGCTTCAAGAAAAAGGAGGTGAGTCTAGTAGGAGTTTCCCGTTTTACTTCGAGCGCTATAGCGAGTTTATTGCCAAAAAACTGGGTGATCTCGTGCATTTTTGGATTACTCTGAATGAGCCTACTACAGTAATAGCTAATGGATATTTTCGAGGAACATTTCCTCCAAGTAAAAAAAGTCCATTTTTATCTAAGCGAGTTTTTCGAATCTTAGCCAGATCTCATAATAAAGCCTATAAAAAGATTCATGATTTAAAAATAGAGGCTAAAATAGGATTTGCAAATTATTTTGTTTTTTATGATTCTTTTGGTGATTCCTGGCTGAATGAGATTATTGCAAAATTAGCTAGGCATTTTGGACATAGAGAATTTTTCAATTTAACAAAAGATAATTTTGATTTTCTGGGAGTTCAGTATTACGGAAGAGTTCTTATTAAATTTCCTGCTAAGTTTATTCGTGATAAAAAATATGCAAAAGTAGCAGATGATCTTGGGTGGGAAGTTTATCCCAAAGGACTTTATTATATACTTAGAAAATTAAAGAAATACAATAAGCCAATTTATATAACAGAAAGTGGCCTGGCCGACGCTAAGGACACTAGAAGAGAGGCTTTTATAAAAAATCATCTTTATTGGATAAATAGATCAATGCAGGAAGGCGTAGATGTGCGTGGTTATTTTTATTGGTCACTTATGGATAATTTTGAGTGGGATAAGGGTTTTTGGCCGAGGTTTGGTTTGGTAGAAATTAATTTTGAAAACCTGGAAAGAAGGATTAGGAGAAGTGCTTTTGAATATGCAAGAATTGCCAAAACTAATAGGTTAGAGATTAATAAAAATGAACCGCAATAATTTTTTTACTTAGCTTAAATGTGTTATAATATAAAGGATTGAATATTTGCTATAAATTTACTATTGTAAAAACAGAAAATAAAACTTTTATTGAAATAAATGGAGGAAAATAAAACAGAAAAAGAAGCAATAATAGAGCTTAAAAAAATCAACTTTGTTTATAATAAAGGTAAGCATAACGCCTACCAAGCTCTCTATGATATAGACCTCACAATAAAAAGGGGTAGTTTTGTGATAATTTTCGGTCCTTCTGGGTGTGGAAAGTCGAGTTTGTTAAATATGATATCTTTACTTAGAAAACCGGATGACGGAGAGGTTTTAGTTGATGGAAATCAAGCTACTAATACTACAAAAAAACAGCAAGTAGAGTTTCATAGAAGAAAAATAGGAATGATTTTTCAGTCATATAACTTGATACCAACCCTGAATGTTTTGGATAACGTTGCTATTCCTCAAATTTTTATAAATAAAAGTGCTAAAGAGAGAAATAAAAAAGCTATGGAGCTTTTAGATAGATTTGGCATTGAAAAATATGCCAAAAGAATTCCGACCGAGCTTTCTGGAGGTGAACAACAGAGAATTGGAATTGCTAGGACGCTTATTAATGATCAACCTATTATTTTAGCTGACGAACCAGTAGGAAATTTGGACTCCAAGTCTGCTAGTAATGTTATGCGTATTCTTAATAAGCTTAATAGAGAAGAGGGAAAGACTATAGTGATGGTTTCACATAATCCAGAAAATACTATCTGGGGAAATCATATAGTTTATATGAAAGATGGAAAAATTGAAAAAGAAGAATTTCGTGACAATAAGGGAGGTATTAAAGAAGTTCAAAAGGTTAATAAGAATCAAGATATTACGGGAATTGAAGCTTTACTCAAAAACTTTCAGGGTCTCACTAAAGATCAGATACTTATGATGATTGCTCCAATGAAAGCGAAGATACTTACTAAATCAGTACTTTTTGATATGGAGGAGCATCAATTGAAGAAAATAGAAGATGGTATTAGGCAGAGAATACTGAAAACCATAAACCCTAAAGAATTCTTTGAAAAGCTTGATAAGCCAGAGGAGAGAGGTGGCGCAGAATTAAATGCTAGAACTGCTAAAAGAATTTCTTCTAGCGTAGAGGATATAATAAAACTCGCACAAATTGTAGCTGGAGTAGAAGATATTACTGAAGACCAAAGAATTGAGGCTGTTTTTGGCTATATATTAAAAAAAGTTGGAGCTAGTGTGAAAAAAGAAGAATCAGCAAAAGTAAAGGAAATTATTAGTAGTAGAATAAATCATCAAATTGACAGAAAAGAGTTTTCAAGCTTATTGGACAAACCTCAAGAGGAGGGCGGCGCTGGACTGAACAGTCAGACAGCAAAGAAAATTGCTAAGAATGTGGACATGATATTGATGATTAGTTACGGAGTTACAGGAATTAAAGATAAATAAATTTAAGAGTTATGTTAATTAGAGACATATTTAAAATATCATCGAGATCATTTAAGAACAACCGTCTTAGAACAATATTGACAGTTGCAGGTATTGGAGTGGGAATTGGGTCCATATTATTTTTAGTTTCTTTGGGTTATGGAGTCCAAAAAGTGGTTTTGGAAAAAATAGCAACTAGTGATTCTTTGCTTTCTTTAGACGTGTCAACAGGTAGTAAAGAAAAGTTGATTACAAATAAGGATATAGAAAAGTTGAAAAACATTGATGATATCTCCAAACTTTCTCCAGTAATTAATCAAAAAGTTAAGATAAGTGGAAATGATTTTGTAACAGATTCGAATATAAATATAGTTAATAATAATTTTTTCAGCCTGGAAGGGATTAGCGCTGATGTGGGTGATGTTTTCGATGAGGGTGAATCTGGAAAAGTGGTGGTAACACAGGCAATACTCGATTTGTTGCATATAGATAATTTTGAAGAACATTCTGTAACAGTAAGTATAGAAAGTCCTCAGAAAGAGAATGCTGGACCAGCCAAGGTAGTGGAGAAAACTTATGGTATCAAGGGTGTCATCGAAAACACTTCAAAACCAAATCTATATATACCAGCTAGTTCAGTTTCAGAAGTAGGATTCAATTCTTTTAGCCGGATAAAGATAAAAGTTTCTTCTGACAATCAATTAGATCCTGTGCGCAATGTACTTATAAATAATGGATATTTTGTGGCAGCCGTTTCTGATACTGTAGATCATACTAGAAAGATATTTGGAGTCATTCAGCTAGTCTTACTGTCTTTTGGTATGATAGCTTTGACTGTTAGTGCTATTGGTATGTTTAATACTATGACCATATCTCTTTTGGAAAGGACGCAGGAGATTGCAATTATGAAATCCTTGGGAGCTTCGGCAAAAGATATTTGGAGTATGTTTTTAGCAGAGTCGGTTCTTATTGGTTTTGCAGGAGGTGTCACTGGGATTATTATTGGATACACTACTTCAGAAATTTTTAACTCTTTATTGAACTTTCTAGCAACCAGATTTGGTGGAACTAGTGTTGATATTTTTTACATCCCAATTTGGTTTTTGTTTTTTATAATAAGTTTCTCCACAATTGTGGGATTGATAACTGGTTTTTATCCAGCTCGAAGAGCTGTGAATCTGGACACACTGGATGCGCTAGTTTATAAATAATTAGTTTTTTGAATGATGCTTTTTATCTAATTTTTTGTTTGTTAAAATGCATATACTTGGAATACTTATTAAGAAAACTTAATGCACTTAATCTATAAATATGTTAGAATACCTATGTATTCATTAAATGACATTAAATAACAATGTATGAAGTTTAATAAAAATTCATTTGAAATAATATTTTTTGCTAGAGCTGGTCAAGGTGCCAAGAGTGCTGCTGAAGTGTTGGCTCAAGCCTCTGTGTTGGAGGGTAAATACATCCAGGCTTTTCCATATTATGGTCCGCAAAGAAGCGGAGCACCTACGAGGTCTTATGTTAGAATTTCTGGAGATATAATTAGATCACATGAACCGATAATTGACCCTGACTTGGTTGTTGTTATGGATGACACTCTTCTGACAACTCAGGATGTTACTCACAATCTGGATGAAAAAGAAACTCTTATAGTTAATACGACGAAAAGCAAAGAAGAAATTCGCTCATTGTTGGATGGGTTTAAGGGTAATATTCGAACTATTGACGCTTCGAATATAGCCATAGAAACCGTTGGTCAAAATAAGCCTAATGGTGTTATTTTAGGAAAAGTAGTTAAAGTAAGTGAGATTGTAGATATAGAAAATTTATTTCAAACATTTAAGGACATATTTGAGAAAAAAATAGGTAAAGACTTAACTAAAAAGAATATTTTAGCTATTGAAAAAGGGTTCGATTCCTTATAATTAAATATTATGTCATCAACAATTAAACATAAAATTAAAAACTCAGCTGATACAGGAAGTTGGAGAATCCAAGCTCCTTATTTAGATAAAAAAAAGTGCATAGGATGCAAGACATGCGTTAAGTATTGCCCCGATGCGTGTATCGCCATGAAAGAAGTAAAAAAACAAGGAAAGAAGGCAATTGTAGCAAATATTGATAAAAAATATTGTAAGGGCTGCGGAGTTTGTGCTCAGGTTTGCCCTGTAAAAGCAATTGATATGAAGTAGAAATAAAGATTATGAATTAAGAATTATGAAAAATAAAAAAAAGATTACAAAAATAAAAAAGGCTTTGACCGGCGGGGCGGCTTCAGCAGAAGCTCTTCGTCAGATTAACCCTGATGTAGCACCAGTTTATCCAATAACTCCTCAAACTCCAATTGTGGAAGCTTTTGCAAAGTTTTGTGCGGATGGAAAAATAGATACAGAAGTTGTGACTGTTGAATCTGAGCATAGTGCTATAAGTGCGGCAGTCGGATCACAAGCAGCTGGAGCAAGAACAGTAACAGCTACTAGCTCTCAAGGATTGGCTTATATGAACGAAGTTCTTTATATTGCTAGTGGCATGCGACTCCCTATAATAATGCTCATTTCAGCCAGAGCGCTTAGTGCTCCGATAAATATTCATGGTGATCACAGTGATGTTATGGGTGCTCGAGATACTGGCTGGATACAGATCTTTTCTGAGAACGCTCAGGAAGTTTATGATAATACAATTATTGGAACTAGATTAGCTGAAATGTCAGAGTTGCCGATTATGGTAGTTATGGATGGTTTTATTACTTCTCACAGTGTGGAGAACTTGGAAACATTGCTCGATAAGGTGGTAAAGAAATTTGTGGGTTCTTACAAAAATCCCAAAGCTCTTTTGGAAATAAAAAAGCCTCACACTTATGGACCAGTTTCACTTCCAGATTCATATTTTGAGTTTAAGATTGATCAGGCAGATGCTATGGATAAAGTTTTGGAAAATTATAAAAAAGTAGTTGAAGATTTTAATGAAGTTTCTGGTAGGAAATATAATTTTTTCGAAAAATATAAAACCAAAGACGCAGATCACATATTGATTGTAGCTGGCTCAACGGCTGGAACTGCCAAAGATGTTGTCGATAAACTCCGCGAGAAAGGAGATAAAGTGGGGTTAATAAAAATAAAATTATTCCGTCCTTTTCCTTATACTGAAATAGCTAAAGTTATTTCAAAAGCAAGGAATATTGCAGTTATGGATAGATCCATTTCATTTGGATCCAAGCCACCTCTGTATAGTGAGATAGTGAACAGTTCGCAGAAGGCATATGCCAATATATCAAGTTATGTTTATGGTTTGGGAGGAAGAGATATTTTCGCAGAGAATATAGAGGAGGTTTTTGCAGATATGATAAGTGGAAAAAAAATAAAAGGAACTAAATATCTTAATTCTAAGAAATAAATATAAAATTAATATTATTTAAAATGAATAAAAAATTAACCCAAAAACTTTATCCCGGACATGCTACTTGTGCTGGTTGTGGAATTCCAGCAATTGTACGAAGTGTTCTTGATGAAGCAACTGACCCTGTAATAGTTATCAATGCCACAGGATGCTTGGAGGTTACTTCTACTCTTTATCCTTATAGCGCATGGAAAGTTCCATTTATCCACAATGCTTTTGAAAATGCATCAGCTACTGCTGCTGGAGTTGAAACAGCCTATCGCGTGCTTAAGAAAAAAGGAAAAATAAAAGGAAAAATAAAATTTATTGTTTTTGGAGGTGATGGAGGAACTTTTGATATTGGACTTCAGGCCCTCTCGGGGATGATGGAGCGAGGTCACGAAGTTCTCTATGTGGCTTATGATAACGAGGGCTACATGAATACCGGAGGTCAGAGATCAAGCGCAACTCCTGTAGGAGCAAATATGGAAACAACCCCTGCTGGGAAAGAGTCGTCTGGAAATAAACTTCAAAGAAAAGATATGATGGAGATTGTTAAGGCCCATCATGTTAAGTACCTAGCTCAAGCTAATGTGGCTTACATAGAGGATTTGAGAAAAAAAGCCAAGAAAGCTCTTGAGACAAAAGGACCATCTTTTCTTCTTGTTTTTCAGCCTTGCACTAATGTATGGAAGTTTCCAATTTCTGATTATGTGAAAGTAGGAAAATTGGCCACAGAAACCAATTATTGGCCGCTTTATGAGATTGAAAATGGAAACTATGTGGTAAATATGAAAGTAGAGAATCCTAAAAAGATTGAAGAATACCTAAAAACTCAAAGAAGGTTTAAGCATTTATTTTCTCCAGAGAATAAAGCGCTTATAAAAGATATTCAAGGAAATATTGATAGTGAATGGGGAGAATTGATTCATAAAGTAGCTACTGATTAGTAAACTTGATCGAAATGCTTTGAGCCGTCTATCGGATTTGAACTGACGACCTACGCGTGGAGTTTATCCGCCTTTTCTTGGTGGAAGGGCATTGCCCCTTCTGCCTAAGCCTGAGCCTACAATCGGACTTGAACCGATAACCTATACGGTTTACCTGCCCGCAATTTGCTTGAGCCATGAGCGAGATTTGAACTCGCGACCTACGCGTTACGAGTGCGTTGCTTTACCAATTGAGCTATGTGGGCTTAGGCTATGGCGGGCAGGTTTACCAGCTGAGCTAAGACGGCATTAAATTTAATTGTAGTATTGTTTCAGAAAAAATCAATCATGAGAGATAATCAAAAACTGGAATATTTTTTAAGAATCCGAAAAACAATAAAGAGCGAAAAGATAATCTATGGATTACTCTTATAACTATAGTAATAGTTTTTTAGTATTCTTACTGATATAGGCTGGTACGAGTTTGATTAAATTGTTGACAAAGTAACAGAGTTATTGATAAAATGCAGGCAGATCTTTGGTAGTATAAAAGTCCTAATGTTTTTAATCTTTTTGGGTTAATGTATTAATGATGATTATCTAACGTTAGATTTTCAGCCCAAAGATATTTAAGAGCAGAAGGCAAAACAGGAGGAAAAACATGCAACCGGAAATCAAGAAAAAAGAAAAGAAGAAGAATCCTGTGGCCAAGAAACGCGTCAAAGTACGCATCGGAAAAGGCAGTTGCAGTATTTGCGACTGACTATTTGCAGGGGGAGAGGATTTTTTCAATCCTCTCCCTGTTCAATTTATATATGAGGAGGGTGGAAATGGAATGCAAAGTAGAAACGCCACGGATGGAAGTTGAAACCAAAGATGTTATCTATGAGATAGAATTTGGTCAAATTCAAATCGAAATTACCGGTCGTTGCAATATGAATTGTCAGCATTGCAGAGCATCACATCAATCTAGGCAAGATATGCCAATAGAGCAAATATTGAAAATAGTTCAATTTGCTCGTCAATTCAGCCCTAACTACAAGGAAATAGTGGTTTCTGGAGGAGAGCCTCTCATGCATAACGAATTTGAAGATGTTTTGCGTAAAATTCGTAAAAATGGAGGTGATTTTATAACTCTTACCACCAATGGATCATTGCTCACAAGCAATCATCTGGACCTGATTGAAGAGTTATCTTTCGAGCGCTTTGTTCTTTCGGTTAGCTTGGACAATCTTGATCCGCTGAAGCATGAAGAGTTTCGCGCGCATAAAGGCTCTTTCGATAAAGCGGTCAGCGCTTTGAAAATGGTCTCAGATCGCGAATTGCCTAATGTTATTTCTTCAATGAGATCAACTATTCAGGCTTCTCAAATCAGTGAAATGGAAAATATGGTAAGATTTGCAGAAGAGCTTGGATGCAAGCGAGTTGGTTTTTCAGCAATTCATCCTGCAGGAAGAGCAATTGATCGTGAGGACTTATGGATGACAAAAGAGCAAAAGTTATCTTTTCTCAAGGAGATATATCGACTCAAAAATATATTTCCTGAATTAAATGTTACCACAAACGATCCGCTGAAGTGCATGATTCGTGGAGAAAACGACCTAGGTGAAAATGGCGAAATAGTTTTTGATGGATGTGGGGCTGCGGCCATAACCTTTAACGTCAATTCTGACGGAACAATGACCCCGTGTGCTCTTTTAAATATTCCGATGATGAATACTTTTCCTCTTAGCTTGAGCGAAATGACCAAGAGTTATCAGGAGAACGATATAGTGAAGGCAATGCTAGGTATGGACCTCAAAGGAAAATGTGGATCTTGCAAATCAAAGTATCAATGTGGAGGCTGTCGAGCGAGAGCATTTATCCAGAAGGGAGATTATTTGGCAGAAGACCCTCACTGCTGGCTGTAAAAATGTGTTCAGTGATTCAGTGACAAAGGTTATTTTTAAAATAAGATGACCTTTGTTTTTTTATATGATTTTTTTGTGTATAATATATATATGAATATATATTTAGAAAAATTTATCAAAAATAAATTTAAAGAATCAGGCAGTGCTCTGGATTTAGGGGCTGGAGATTTTTATGACATCAATTTCTTAAAAAAAAATAGCTGGAAAAGCGAGGGAGTTGATATAAAATTAAATGTGAACTTAGAGGAGCCGTTTATTTCAAAAAATAAGCCCTTTGATCTAGTTTTTTCAAATTATGTTATTCATAAAATAAAAAACAAAAAACAATTCATTAAAACTATTTTTGATAATTTGAAGCAGGACGGGTATTTTTTTATCCACACTTTTGATAAAAAAGACGAAAATAGCCATTCATCTTTAACTGGTAGTTATTTGCAGAAAATGCTAGTTAATCAGGGTTTTAGAAATATAAAAGTAAAAACTTTTAATTATTACGATGAAGATAAAGGTCATAAGCATTGGCACAAAATATTAGAGGCAACTGGACAAAAATAAAAAACTTTCTTTTCTCTGATTTTTAAATTATAATTATAGTGTATAGAAGAGAACCTATTCTTATTAGAGCAAGTAGCTGAGTTTTCGCTACATTAGCTCCTAAAATTATATTAATTACAAGACAACTCCCGAAGTATATTATTGTAAGTTAGGTTTCTAGTCCATGTAGCTCAACTGGCAAAAGCAATACACTTGTTTGTAAAGCGTAGGTTGCGACTTCAAATCTCGCTCATGGCTTAGATTGTAATTGTTTTATTATGAAAGATGATGACAAAAAATTAGAAGATTTTTTAAAAAATATCAAGTCAGGAAATAGTAAAAAAGTAAATCCCTGGGTGGTTTTGTTGGTAATTGGGATAATTTTCTTTAATATCCTCGCCGATATTGGCGGTTTAAGTATAATTATTAATTATTTAAAAAATATGAATGTTGCAATCATCCTTCCAGTAGTTGCTTTGGTTATAGTTCTGATTTCTATCAGGCAAATCAATCAGTACGAAAAAGGAGTTAAGTTTATGCTTGGGAAATATGTTGGCGTTATGAATCCAGGATGGAGACTGGTTTGGCCAATTATTCAAGGTTATCAAAAAGTTGATATGCGTATCAAGGCAGTTGACGTTCCAGACCAAGAAGCGATAACTAAAGATAATATTTCCGTGACAGTTAACGCCGTGATTTACTACAAGGTTATTGATGCAGAGCAAGCTATAATCGAAGTAGAAAACTTCTTCTTTGCTGTTTCTCAGTTAGCACAAACCACCATGAGAAATGTGGTGGGAGAGGTTGATCTAGATGAACTTCTTTCCAATAGAGACGCTATTGCCGAAAAGATACGAAAAATAGTCGATGAAGCTACTGATGCTTGGGGTGTAAAGGTAAACTCTGTAGAGCTCAAGGATGTTACTCTTCCTGAGGAGATGAAGAGAGTAATTGGTAAGCAAGCAGAGGCAGAGAGAGAAAAAAGAGCTGTGATTATCAAGTCCGAAGGTGAGGTGGTGGCTTCAGAAAATATTTCCAAAGCAGCTGATATTCTTTCACAAAAAACGGGCTCTTTGCATCTTAGAACTTTGCACACATTAAATGATCTTTCTTCTGATCAGTCTAATACAGTTGTATTTGCTATTCCATTAGAAGTGCTGAGGGCTTTTGAAAAAATAGGAGAGAAATTTAAGTAAAATATATAGTTTTAGACAGTTTTTTGGAAATTTTAATCTAAAACGAAAACATTTAATTTGTAAAAATAATGAAGTAATTCTTATTCGTATATTTGCCCGCCTGCAATGCAAGCAAAGCTTTGCGGGCAGGTACGAATTCGTAATTCGTAGAAAAATGAAAACATATATTTGTGAGATCTGTGGAGACGCTTATCTGGGAGAAAGCAAACCACCGCACTGTCCTTTTTGTGGAGCGAGAGAGCATTTTATCAAGGAGGGAGCAGAAGCTCATCCGATAGTAAATGAGGAAATTGAAGTTTCAGATAAGGATAGAGAGAACCTAATGGAAACACTGCACTTGGAAGTGAATGCTGTAGCAGAGTATAAGTGTATGGCTGGAAAAACAGATAAATACGAAATTAAAGCCATGTACAAGAGATTAGCAAAAGTTGAATCAGAGCATGCTGAGATAGTTTGTAAGATTTTAAAGATAGAAGAGCCAGAAGCTCCGAAAGTGGAATGTAGTGATGAAGATAGCGAAAATTTTGAAAAAACAATAGCTCTGGAAGATAACGCTTCTGTGCTTTACAGTAAATTTGCTCAAGAAACCTCTGATGAAAGTCTTAAGAAATTTTTTGGAGCTCTGACTGTTGTCGAAAGAGAGCATATAGATTTAATTAATCAGTATATATAATTTTAAAATTTTGTTTTTAAGGGGGCATAAAAACCATTCAACATAAATGAATGGTTTTTAGCAAAAGTATTAATTTAAAATAATTTTTAAACAAAAAATGAATATACAAAATAACCTCCCATATGTCCTCGTAGCTATTTATTTGACTATAAACTTGTTAGCTTTTGTTTTGATGTTAATTGATAAAAATAAATCTAGAAGAAATAACAGTAAAAGAATATCTGAAGCAATGATGTTTTTTCTTTCTATTTTTTTTGGAGCAATAGGTGTTTATGCCGGAATGTTTGCTTTTCATCATAAAACTAGAAAAATTATTTTTATAGTTGGAATTCCTTTGGCAATGATTCAAAACGTATCTTTTTTATATGTTTTATATAAGTTTTTTCAAAGCTTTTAATTCAACTCTTTGTTATCTTTAATTTTCAGAAGAATAATTTAGTGCGTTTTCCCATCTTCTTAACATTGCTGGATCAATGTTCTTGTTTTGAGAGAGGTAATAAAGTAAAGAATGTCTTTCAACTTTTACTTTCGTACGAACGTCTTTAGGATCTGTTTTCTTAGCTTTTTCGGGACTAATTTCTTTGCCTGTGTCTTTGTCATAATAGCTTACGGATTTCTTAGCTCCAGAAGCACCTGACAAAAAAGGGGTGTTTTTGGAAACAGGACTATACGCTACAAATTTTTCATCAGGATTATTTTGTAGTATTTCACTCATAAACTTATTCCAAATAGGTGCAGCAACATAAGTTCCCGCAGCTCCGTATCTCATGGGACTATTGTCATTGTTTCCAGCCCAAACACCCGTTGCTAGTGATGGAGTATAGCCAACTGTCCAAGCATCTCGAAAGTCTTGAGTAGTTCCTGTTTTTGCGGCGACGGTGCGACCACTTATTTGAAGTGGATTGTTTGGTCCAAATGCTGGAAGACGAGCTTTTTTATCAGAAAGGATTGAATTTATTTTTCTAGCTACATCTGTGCTTAAAACTTTTTTACCTTCTTTTTCAATTTCATAAATAGTCTCACCATTTGATTTTTTTATACTCAATATAGCCGAGGCTGGATGTCGAATACCCTCATTGGCGAATACTGAAAAAGCAGAAACTTCTTCTAGAAGTTTTATGGACCCACCTCCTAGCGCTAAGGCTAGACCATAATTTTTTCTGTCGGTAAGGGTTTTTATTCCAAGTCTTTCTGCTAGCTCAATAGTGTTTCCAATTCCAGCTAAGTAAAGAGTTTTAACTGCTGGTATATTTAAAGATCTAGCTAATGCATCTCTCATAGAAACTCTACCATGAAATTTACCATCGTAGTTTTGTGGAATATAAGGCTTTCCACTTCCGTCTGGACCAAAGTTAGTTTTGTTGTCATAAATCAAGGTTTCTGGTTGGAAGTCTTTCTCAAATGCTTTGGCGTAAACTATAGGCTTAAAAGAAGAGCCAGGTTGTCTTTCTCTGATTGATACATTGACCTCCCCATCTATAGAATGGTCAAAGTAGTCTATTGAACCTACCATTGCTAATATTTCTCCATTTTTAGGGTCAATACTAACCAAAGAAGCATTGCTAGCACCGTAATTATTTAAGTGGGCTTTTGAATTCTTGAGAACTTCTTCTGCTAGAATTTGTTTTTCCCAATCAAGAGAGGTTACTATTTTCAAGCCTCCTTTTTCCAAAAATTCTCTTCCATAATTCTCTTCCATTTGTTTTAGAACATACATGACAAAGTGAGGAGCTTTTATATCTCTGCTGAGAGGTTTTATTTTTTTAAGAGTATCTGTTTCGAGAGCTTCTTCCATGTTTTCTCTACTAGTTAATCCCAGATTATATGTTCTTTTTATTATTTTTTTTTGTTTGATGACCAGCTCGTTCGCATTTTTACCATAGGGAACATAGAAAGAAGGTGCATTAGGCAGGATACTGAGAAGAGCTGCTTCGTCCAGTGTTAATTCTTTAGCATTTTTTCCAAAATATGTTTGAGAGGCAGTCTGAACTCCGTAGGCGTTGGCCCCATAAGGGACATTGTTTAGATACATGTCTAGTATCTGTTCTTTGGGATAGATTTTTTCAATTTTTATCGCCAGAATAGCTTCTTTCATTTTCCTCTTAAGGGTTCTTTCTCGAGTAAGAAAAACGTTACGCGCTAATTGTTGAGTTATAGTTGAAGCTCCTTGCTCTATATCATTCGCTTTAAAGTTAGCCTTGGCAGCTCTGACTGTAGACACAACATCTATTCCAAAATGATTATAGAAATTGTCATCTTCTGCGGCCAAGGTGGTAATTCTAATATTATCAGAAATTTCCTCATGAGAAACAATTTTTCTATTTTCCTCACCAAATATCTTGTAAAGAGCGTGTTCACCTGTGCGATCGTAAATAACCGAAGTCTCGTTCATTTGAAATTTTTTATCGGTAACCTCGGATGTGTTTGTGTAGAAATATATGAAGGTAAGCAAGAGTGCTAATATTATGGATATAAAAATATCAAAAATACCCAAAGAAGTTTGTGTTAAAATGTGCAATGCTTTGTCTTTTCTGGTTTTTTTAAGTTTTTTTCTATTAAAACCTTTCATAAAATTCTTACTTCTTGCTAAGTTTTAGTAGTTAATTATAATAATAATTCATTAATGTGTCAAATTGTTAAATTATTATTTATTTTATATTTATGCATGTTTAATTTTATAAAAAAATATTTTTTAAAACTGAGCATTGATTTAGGCTAAATTAAGGGTAAGATTGAGTTAATATAAATATTTGCATTTTTATATATATTTTATTATAATTCTTAGTATGTGATTTAAAAACAAAAAAGATATATTGAGTAAATAGTCTTCAGCTTCTTTGTTTGCGATTAAAAAAATAATAAATAAGATAAAAATATGAACGAGAAATTTAATACTGGGTATAGTATCAATCTTAGGTCAAGCGATAAGGCAGAAACAGGTAAAAGTCAGGATAGTTTAGACGGTGGCTTTGAAAGAAAAAAAGGAATTGTTAAGAGTATCGACAAATTGTTGGTTTTTAGTTTGTTTATGATATTCTTTGGAATACCTTTGTTTTTTACTGGACTCAGTTTTCAGGGAATAGTTTTTGAGAAACAAATGTACTTTTATTTTTGGATTTTAATAGCCTTAGTTTCCTGGGCTGCAAGAGGTGCTATTTTAGGAGAGCTTAAGATAAGGAGAACCCCCTTGGATATACCTATATTTGTTTTTTGGTTAATTTATCTTATAGCTACAATATTTTCCATAGATAAATGGCACAGCTTTTGGGGGTTTTTCGGGGATCCTTCTCGCGGATTTATGAGTGTAACTGCTTTGTTGGTTTTGTATTATTTAGTTTTGAGTAATTTTAGTAAAGAGAGGATGAAGTTGATGCTTACTGCGATAGTTACTTCTGGTGCGTTAGTTTCTTTGTGGTCACTCATCATGTTTATGGGAGTGGATATTATTCCAGAAAATATCAAGCCCTTTACCCCTTTTAATCTTATAGGAACATCAGCTGGGCTCAAACTATTTCTAGGTGCAATGATTCCTTTGATAATGGTGGTGTTGTTTACGATGAAAACTAAGGAAAGCTTTCTTAAGAAAGTTCTTTACTATGTTCTACTACTGTTTATTCCAATAAATATTTTTTTAACTGCTATTATTTATGAAAAAGCAAGTGCTTTAATTATATTATTCGGAATTGGATTTTTTCTTTTGTATGTTCTTTCTCACATTGTAAGGCCAAAAGCAAAGCTTACTTGGATACCTATGCTGGCATTTGTGTTGGCCATGATTGTTGTTATGGTAGGACAAAATGATTTTGCAAGAGTGAATGCTCCTCTAGAAGTTAGCCCAAACGCTAAAACATCCTGGGAAGTTGCTAAAGGTAGCTTGAAAGAAAATGCTGTCTTAGGCTCGGGGCCAGCTACTTATGGTTTTAACTTTTCTGCTTTCAAGCCTCAGGAATTTAACAATAATGCATTTTTTGAACTTAGGTTTTATCAAGGAACAGGATTGTTTTTTGAAGCAATATCAACCATTGGAGTATTGGGAACACTAGCTTTTATGGTTGTTTTAATTGCTTTTGTCAATATAGCTATTTATTTAGTAAGTAAAGACAAGGACAAAAATAAGATTTATTCGCTTGGTTTATTGACTAGTGTCCTGATAATAATTATCAGTTCTTTGATTATGAGGGTTGAGGGAACAGTTATCATTATAGGTGGTATGCTTGGAACTTTGGCTATGGGGACTATGTTTTGGGAAAGCGGTGTTGATGAAAAGAATATCAATCTTTCATTAAAAGCATCTCCAAAATTTGCCTTGACGCTAGCATTTATTTTTATAATCATAAGTTCTGGAGTAGCTGCTCTTTTCGTCTATATTGGAAAAGCCTATGTAGCAGATATTCATGCTGGAGCTGGATTAAGAGAGGGGGAAGTTTCAGAAAAATCTATTGGCAGCATGCTAAAAACCATAAGTCTAAATGATAAAGAGGGTAGGTACTATTCCAGAGTTAGTCAGGAGTTTATGGTTTTGGCTAACAGAGAGGCCTTAAAGCCGAATGAAAATCAAAGAGTTGAGTTCATAAGGGAGGCTATAAATAATTCTATAAGTTATGGAGAAAAGGGTGTAGAGCTTATGCCTCATGATGCCTTGGCTATATCTGTATTGGCTCAAATATATGAGAATGCAGGCCTTTTCGCTAAAGACTCTTTAAACAATTCATTGGAGGCTTATAATGATATTTTGGAAGTAGATCCTCACAATCCAATTGCGCCATTGAAGATTGGTCAGATTAAAATTACCATGGCAGCTTCTCAGGAAGATAAGGATAAAAGAGAAGAGCTTGTAAGAGAGGCAAAGGCTAGTCTTGAAAAATCTTTAGAGAAGAAAGAAAATCTTGATGTTGCTTATTACTATCTTTCATTAACTCAAAGTGCTTTAGGGGAACAAGAGGAAGCGATTAATTCAATGTCTAACGCTGTTTCTCTCAGTGCTAACAATGTAACTTACTTGTTTAACTTAGGGAGGTTGTATCAAAATAGAAATCAAGATGGTGATCTAGAGAATGCTAAAAAGATATTTGAATATATACTAACCGTAAATCCTGATGAGGTTAATACCAATTTCGCACTAGCTCTTCTTTATGAAAAAATGAATAAAGATGATAAAGCTATCGAAAGATATCAGCATATAATTTCTTTGATAACTGGTGATAGCGATCAAGAAGTTGCAACCAGAGAGCAATTAGAAAAAATGATAAATAATGTTAGAGCTGGAATTAGTAACGAAGCAGTTGCTGGTGAAGCTCAGCCAGTAGAGGTTGTGGAAGAGCAACCAGTGGTTCCTCAGGAAGAAATAGACTTGATTGGAGAAGAAAACAATAATTTGCAAGAAAATCCAGTAGAGTCAACGGAGGTAAATAATTAATAATTAATTTTCTAAATATATTTTTCTAAATATGTTTAGGTGTTAAATAAGAAATATGGCTATAGAAGTTACAGATAAAAATTTTAAAGAAGAAGTTTTGGAAAGTAACAAGGTAGCTCTTGTCGACTTCTGGGCTCCTTGGTGTGGTCCTTGTCAGATGATGGGCCCGGTTCTTGATGATTTACATGAGGAGGTAAAAGATGATTTTAAGATTTGCAAGCTCAATGTTGATGAAAATGCCGATACTGCTTCAGAATATGGAATTATGTCTATACCGGCACTTAAAATATTCAAGGATGGGAAAGTTGTCAAAGAATTGATGGGTGTGCAAAGCAAGGATGCGCTTAAGGAAGAATTGGAAAAAATATAGTTATAATAAAATAAATAAGATTTGACTTAACTTTAAAGGCACCATTAATAGGTGTCTTTTTTTATGAGAAAAATTTGATTGAAATTTGGTTAGTTAATTTGTTAAATTTTCGCTATTTAGATTTGCGTATCTTGGATTCTGAAGAAGCAAAAGAACGTACTTAGGTACGTTCTTAATTTTTTTAAATAAATTTAATTGTGATATATTTTTTTCAATTTCGTACTATTTTAAATGATCCATGAGGCTTTCTCCATTCATCTCTGCCGGTTTTTCTATATCCATAATATCCAAAACAGTAGGTGCTATATCACTAAGTAATCCATGAATATTGGTTTTGCTGGTTACTATGTCAGATTCATTTTTGTCGCGATGATTATCTCCAGTAACAAACCAAAGAGGCACAGGATTGGATGAATGTTCTGTTATTGGCTGACCAGAGTAGGGGTCTTTCATTTCTTCTGCGTTGCCGTGGTCGGCAGTTATCAAGAGACAACCCCCAGCTTTCAAAACTTTTGGTATAAGAATAGACAAGCTTTTATCTACACACTCAACTGCTTCGATGGCGGCCTCTAGGTTACCCGTATGACCAATCATGTCAGCATTGGCATAGTTCATCAGCAGAAAGTCATATTTTTTTAGCTCTAGCGCCTCTAGCGCCTTTTGAGTTACTTTAGCAGCGCTCATTTCTGGTTCTTCATCATATTTTGAAACAGAAGGGGATGGAACTAAAACCCTATCTTCTCCAGGAAAAGCATCTTCTTTTCCTCCATTGAAGAAGTAGGTTACATGGGCGTATTTTTCTGTTTCTGCTAAGCGGAATTGATTCTTTTTATGAGTGCTGAGTACTTCCCCCAATCCATTGACGGTTTTTTCCGACGGAAATATAACATTTACAGGTAAATCTTTCTCATACTCAGTCATTGTGGTAAAGTGAACTTTTGGATTATTTTTCTTTTTTATTTTTTTAAACTCTGGGACAACAAAAGCTTTGGTTATTTGACGAGCTCTGTCTTCTCTGAAATTAAAGAAAATAATAGAATCATTGTCCTTGACAGTTCCTACAGGTTCTCCATCTTCCTCTATGACTCCGGGTTCTATATACTCGTCAGTAATATTTTTATCGTATGATTTTTCAAGATATTGAACCGGGTCAGTTATTTTTTTACCCTCACCATCTACCATCATTTTGTAAGCTTTTTCAATCCTATCCCAGTTATTATTTCTGTCCATTGTCCAATTTCTACCACAAATAGTTGCGATTTTACCTACTCCTATATCAGCTAGTCTTCCTTTTATTTTACTTATCGTATCTGCGCCAACTTTTGGAGAAGAGTCTCTACCGTCAGTTATCAAGTGTATATATAGCTTCTTTACTTTTTGTGTAGCAGCCATTTCCAAGAGAGCATAAAAATGATCCATAGAAGAGTGGACAGCACCTTCGCCAACTAGTCCCATAATATGAAGAGAGCTGTTGTGCTCTTGAATGTTTTTAAATGATTCGAGTAATTTTGGCTTTACAAAAAAACTCTTATCTTGAATAGAGAGGGTTATTCTTGGAAGATTTTGATAAATTATTTTTCCGCTTCCGAGTATTGTGTGGCCAACTTCGCTATTGCCTGGCTCACCCCATGGTATACCCACGGATATCCCAGAAGCCTGAAGAGACAATAGGGGATAATTTTTATCTAATTTACTTATAGTGGGTATCTCTGACTGCTCTATTGCATTACCATCTTTATGAGGGCTTATTCCCCAGCCATCAAGTATAACTAAAAAAACCGGTTTATACATATTTTTGTTTTATGAAAGTTTATTTTTTTGTTTAAATTTCAGCCTACCCTATATTAACACTTTTATTTTTCTTTGACAAAAAAGTTTGGGTGTAATATTATTTTGATGGGTAATTAATAATTTTTTATCTGTTTATTTGTTTGATAGCTTTGTATAATTTCTAAATAATAATTTTGTTAAAATAAAAAATATTAAATTAAGTGTTTATTTAAAAAAATAGGACTAAAAAATATAACAAAATAATAACTTTACTTTTACTGATTAAGAAAAATAGTCAAACTATTTGAACAAAAAAACAGGACTTAAAAGTCGTATGGAGATAAATTTAGTACTTGTGGTAGTAGGTGTGATAACTCTTGCTTCAGGAGCCGTTGCTGGTTACTATGCAAGACAGTCAATTGCTAGAAAGCAACTTTCTACCGCAGAGGGAAAAGCTAGTAGTATTTTAGAAGAAGCTAAACAGAAGTATAAAGAGGAAACTCTGGAGGCTAAAAACAAAGCTGTTGAAATACTGGAAGATGCTAAAAACAAAGAAAAAGAAAGGGAGGCTCAAATAAGGCAAATGGAAAAAAGATTAGAAGGAAGAGAGGAGATGATTGATGGAAAGATGGACGAGTTGGACAAAGGGAGGAATTTGCTTGAAAAAAAGGTTTTGGATATTAAGAAGATAAGGAAAGAGTCCGAAGCAATAAAGAAGAAGGAGTTGGATAGACTGGAGAAAATAGCGGGACTTAATAAGGAGCAAGCTAAAAAAGTGCTTCTTCAATTGACTGAAGATAAATATAAAAAAGATTTAGTAGAAAGGATTAAGAAGCTGGAAAACGAAGGTGTTGATGAATTAAAAAAGAAATCACAATCTATCATAGCTCAGGCTATTCAAAAATATGCTGGATCACATTCAGCAGAAATGACTACCTCAACTGTTTCTATTCCCTCAGATGAGATTAAGGGTAAGATAATTGGTAGAGAAGGTAGGAACATTAAAGCTCTGGAAAGATTAACAGGTGTAGAGGTGATTGTTGATGACACTCCAGAGACTATAGTTATATCTAGTTTTGATCCTGTAAGAAGGGAAACTGCAAGAATAGCTCTAGCTAAGCTTATAGAAGATGGAAGGATTCACCCTACTCGCATTGAGGAGGCTGTTGAGTATGCTCAAGGTGAGATTGATAATAAGATTAAAGAAGCTGGAGAAGCTGCTACTTATGATGTTGGAGTAGCGGGATTGGATCCAAAGCTGGTTTATTTGATAGGAAGGCTGAGGTACAGAACAAGTTTTGGTCAAAATGTTCTTATCCATTCTATGGAGGTGGCGCATTTGTCTGGAGCTTTGGCTGCTGAATTAGGAGCAGATGTAGCAGCTGCTAAGAAAGCAGGGTTACTTCATGATATAGGAAAAGCAGTTGATCATGAAATCCAAGGAACTCATGTTAAGATAGGAATTAAGATATTGGAGAAGTTCAATATTGATCAACCAGTTATTGACGCCATGAAGTCTCATCATGAAGAGTATCCTTTTGGGAGCACGGAATCTTTTATCGTTGCAGCTGCAGATGCTATTTCCGCCGGAAGGCCTGGAGCTAGGAAAGATACTCTTGAGAAATATCTAAAAAGAATAGGTGAGCTTGAGGATATTGTTAATTCTTTTAAATCAGTTGACAAGAGTTACGCGATTCAAGCTGGTAGAGAGATTAGAGTTTTTGTAGATAGTGAAAAGCTGGATGATTATGGCTCAATTAAATTAGCTAGAGACATTGCTGATAAAATAGAAGAAGATTTGAAATACCCAGGGGAGATAAAAGTTAATGTTCTCAGAGAGACTAGGTCTATAGAATTTGCGAGATAATTTTTTGTTTTAAATATAGTTGTGGATAAAATTACTTGCATTTAATGGAATTAAGGTAGTAGACTAGGTTAAACAAGAGAAAATTTTAATTTTACAAAAATTGAAAGGAGGTGTATGAAAAATGAAAAACTTTAGTAAAGGTGATTTGATCGATGCAGTAGCTAATAAAGCTGATATGTCTAAAAAAGATGTTTCTTCAGTTTTAGAGGAAGCTTTGGATAAAATCACAGAAGAGATAAGAAAAGGAAACAAAGTTACTATTACAGGATTTGGAACTTTCAAGACTAGCAAAAGATCTGCTAGACAAGGTAGAAATCCTCAAACAGGAGAAACTATTCAAATTAAAGCTTCTACTGTACCGAAATTTTCTGCTGGTAAAGGACTCAAAGATGCTGTCAAATAATTGGTGGAAAATAAAAAAGATAGCTTCAAAATCTCGCTTACTAGAAAAGCGAGATTTTGTTTTTTTATTTACGTAAGACTAATAAATATAATTATCTTAAAGGTCGGATTTCATTTATATTTAGTTCTAGTTTTTTTATGCAGTAAGTAAGCGATGTAGTTAAAAAAAATATTTGATTATTTTAAAAAATAATATCAAGTAGACGATTTTCCAGAGAGTGCTTATTTTTTTTGCGAGGGTGTTTTTTTATACTAAAGAGACCCTTGCTGTAATTTTTGTAAAAAGAGTTGCTCAATTTTTAAGTGTGTTGTATAATTTAATTGTTGCGAAAACTTTTAAAATTAAAACGAAAATAAATAGAATATATAAAAATATGAAAATACCTTTCTTTAAGAAAAATAATTTTTTAGGTATTGACTTCGGAACATCCTCTATAAAGGTTGTGGAGCTGTCTTATAAGAGCGGAAACGCTCATCTAATGAATTATGGTTGGATAAAATTGCCTACTAAAACAAAAGCTAGCAACCTTGATGACAAAGCTAGAGATAAGGAAGATTCCAAGGTAGAGAGGTACTTGCTGGATCTTTTGGGGAAAATGGATACAAAAAGTGATCTTGCTCATATATCTATTGGAGGTTACCGAGGACTATCAGCATTGATTAAGGTTGATAAATCTAATGATGGAGATATAGCTGAGATTATAAAAGCTGAAGCTGGAAAACATATCCCGGTTTCTCTTGATGAAGTTTACTTGAGTTGGGATGTGGTCTCAAAAACTATTCCTAAAAAGAAAATAGGTCAATCAGAAGAAGAGGAAATTAAAAATAAGTTCAATAAAAAGAAAGAGAGCGCAGAGGTTCTTCTGGTAGCAGCTCCAAAAGAAGATGTTCGGAGGTATGAAGAAATAGCTGAAAATGCAGAATTAAAAGTTAAGTCTCTGGAATTAGATATATTTTCAGTAGTTAGAGCTCTCGTTGGAAATGATTTGGGAAAATTTTTGATTATTGATATGGGAGCCAAGGTCACTAATTTACTTTTGGTAGAAAAAGGGATAATCAAAATAAATAGAAATATTAGTAGCGGTGGAAATGAAATAACTAAAAACATTGTTTCAACTCTGAATGTTTCTTGGGAGAGAGCGGAGGCTTTTAAGGAGAAGAATGACTATATGTCCAACGAAGGAAAACAAATGGTTGCTCCGGTCCTGGAAACAATAGCTAAAGAATCTAATAGGATTATAAACTCTTATTTTGAAGAAGAAGGAAAAGATAGGTTAGATGATGTTATTTTAACTGGTGGAGGCTCTGGAATTAATAATGTCGACAAGCTTTTTGCTGATATAATTGGAATGAGTGTTTCAGTAGGCAATCCTTGGAAAAAATTGAATATAGAGAGTGAAAAAATAAAAAAGAATAACGAGGCTATATCAAGACCTTTTACTGTTGCTACTGGACTAGCCTTAAAGGGTGTCGATGGATTATAAAAGAGAATTATAACCGGATACTTTGCTGTTTTGAATATTGTGGTATAATAAATATAATAATTAAAAAACAAAATAATAATTAAAACAAAACCAAATGGTTGATATAAATCTTCATAAAGCTGCAGAAAAAGAGCTACGAATAAAAAAAAATAAATCATTTTTTAAGAGTGGTTCTTTTATAGCTTTTAGTTTACTAGTTTTTACACTGATTGTTTTTGGCGGAACACTGCTTTATCAGGAAAGATTAAAAGTTAAAAAGGTTTCTTTAGCGCAGGAAAAAAAGAATCAAATTGAGTCTATTGATAAAGAAAAAATTAATGAACTTGTTGATTTTCAAGAGAGAGTTGATGCGGCTTTTAGTAATTTGGAAAACAGGGGTGATCCTAGGAATAGATTGGACACAATTGAAAGTCTGGTGGTGAAAGACGTTGTTTTAAATGAGCTATCAGTAGATGAAGAAGGTCTTTTGGAAATGGAGGCAACTACGGTTAGCTTTAAGAATGCTGCTAGTCAAATGCTTAGCTTTAAAAAGAATGAAATGTTTACCGATGTTAGAATTGCTAGCTCAGGAAGAGATGATGGAGGTAATGTGCTATTTGTACTAGAAGCAGATATTAAAAAATAATTTCTTACAATAAAAAAAATATGAAAATAAAATTTATCTTAGTGCCAACTGCTATTATTATTGCCATTGTTTTGATGATATGGAACATTTGGCCAAATTGGTTTAGTGAAGATATGGAAAACAGTATTAAAAATCTTAGAGCAGATATAGCGAAAGAGGAGTCAGCAATTAATAATATTAAAAATAAAAAAAACAATATTCAATCATTGAGCGAAGAATTGCAAAACAATCAAAGTGATAAGGACTTATTTTTTGGATATTATCCTTTTATAAGAAAAGAGGAAGATATTGTCAATAAGATTAATCATGTAGCTTTGGGATCTGGTATTTTTCTGGAGGAGGTTTTGGTTGAATATGGAAAGATTGATAAAAAAAATAAATCAGAACAAATTTTGGCTATAAAAAGTGGCAATAAAGCAATAAATCAAAAGACCTCTATAGAGGAAAATATATTGTCATCAGAAAATTCAAAAATTGCAGAAGTTCAAATAACTCCTCGATTTATGGATGCTAATATCAGTGTTTATGGAGAATATGCTCAGATCAAGAGCTTTCTTACATCACTCCAAGATACGGGTCTTCTTAATAATGTGAGATATTTCGATATTTATAAGGAGGAAGCTGAACCTGAAGAGGGCGAGGACGGTGTGGGGAAATTGAATGCTAATATTTTGATTAGTTTCGGGTATGTTTCTAGGAAAAAAAATACAGTTGAAAGTTTGATAGATAACAAGCTAATTTCTGCTGGAAAGTTTGATTTAGAAACAATGAATGAGGAAAAAAAGAGATTGATGGAGAAAAAATATCCTAATAGTGAGGTTGGTGAAGTTGGTGATGAAAACCCTTTCTTGCCATAATTTTTTCTTTTAACATTTATGCTAAATTACACATCATTGCAGTGATTGATCTTAGAAAAAGGCTTGTTTAACTATGGTGTGGGCGATAATTTTTAATATTTTTTTGAAAAAATGTCAAAAAAACAAACAAATAAAAAAAAATCTAACGGGGATCTAGAAAAAATAGCCGAAGAGCTTAATATAGGTTTTCTAAACAAGGTTCCTGAGGATATTGAAAAGAGACATGCGAAATTTATTCCCGAAGAGGTTGCCAATAAGTATAATATAGTTTCTTTTGGTAAGGGAGATAACGGTGAGATAAGGGTGGCTATGACTGATCCGCAAGATGTTGAAGCGAGAAATATATTGAGTTTTCTTTCAGAGAGAAATAAAGTTGAATTCGATATATTTGTTACTACTTCAAAAGTTTTTAGAGAGATGATGAGCATGCAGCACTCTGCTGAAAAGGCTGTGGAGAATGTAATGACTTCTTTTGAGGATGCTCTTAAAAACAAAGAAGGTAAAAGTAAGAAGAAAAAAAATGATGATAGAATAGTTATTCAAGATGCTCCGGTATCAAAATTGGTAAAAGTTATAATAAACCATGCCATTGAGGGTGATTCAAGTGACATACATATAGAGCCTATCAATAACGAGTATCGAGTTAGATACAGAGTGGACGGGATGCTCCATTCAACATTGGTTATACCTAAAACTGTAGGCATGGCAGTTATATCCCATATAAAAATATTATCTAACTTAAAAATAGATGAAACTAGGAAACCTCAGGATGGTAGGTTTGAGTCAACTAAGGAGAATGGAGTTCTGAGTTCAGAAGGTGTTGATTTTCGTGTATCCACCCTTCCTGTTATAGATGGCGAAAAGGTTGCTATGAGGGTTCTAAGTAAAGATGATAGGGTTTTTGATCTAAAGAAGTTGGGTCTCATGGGTAAAAATTATAAAGTTTTGAGCAAGAAGATAAAAGAAACTAGTGGTATAATACTCAATACTGGACCAACAGGTTCTGGTAAGTCTACAACTCTGTATTCATTTTTAAAAATTATCAATAAGGAAGAAACTAATATAATTACCCTTGAAGATCCTATAGAATATTCGCTAGAAGGCATAAACCAAAGTCAGATAAACTCATCCATAGGGTACACCTTTGCTAGTGGTCTGAGGTCTATACTTAGACAGGATCCAAATGTTATAATGATTGGAGAGATTAGGGATAGTGAAACGGCTGAATTAGCGATACACGCAGCTTTAACGGGACATTTGGTTTTTTCCACACTGCATACTAATAGTGCTATAAGTGCTATACCGAGGCTTATTGATATGGGGATAGAGCCGTTTCTCTTATCTTCTTCATTAAATGCGGTAGCTGCACAGAGACTTGTTAGGAGACTTTGTGATAAATGTAAAAAGCAATTTAAGCTTCCTACTGCGGTTTATGAAAGAGTGAAGAGCTCTTTATCCGGAATAGAAGAAAGTGAGCTTAAGGAATATGATATAGAAGAACCTCTGGATTTGGATAATCTAAGGTTTTATAAGAAAGTCGGATGCAATGATTGTAGTAACACCGGATACAAGGGAAGGCTTGCTATATATGAGTGCGTAGATGTTGATAATAAGCTGAAAGAAGTGATTACTGAAAAAAATGAAGTTTTACTAAAAAAAGTTGTTGCTGATCAAAATATGCTGACTATGAGACAGGATGGTTTATTGAAAGCTCTCAATGGCTTTACTTCGGTTTCTGAGGTTGAAAGGATGACAGAAGGGACAATGTCAATAGGTGGAGAATTAGAAGACGATAAAGGTTAATTTTTTTAAGTTATTAATAATTAAATTGAAAGTATCAAAATATTTTTTTGATACTGTATAATAAAAATATGGTTGAAAATGAAACAGAAAATAAAAAAGATATAAATATACTCCTTGCTGAAGACGATGAATTTATAAGGGATATTTATAATCGTATTTTTACTATGAATGGCTATAATGTTATTTTGGCCAATAATGGTATTGAAGCTATGGAGAAAATAGAAAAGGAGATTCCAGACTTAATTCTTTTGGACATTATGATGCCTTATTTAAATGGAAAGGAGGTTTTTAAAAAAATAAAAGATAATGATAAGTGGAAAAGCATACCTATAGTTTTTCTTACGAATGTTTCAGCTCAAGATGATCTAGAGCAGGATCTTCTTGAAAAAGCTGATAAATATTTGATAAAAGCGCATTTTACACCCAAGGAGGTTATGCGGGAAGTGGAGCCTTTAATTAAAAAATAATCGCCTTGTTTCATGATTAAATAAGGTAAAAAAATAAAAATAAAATGTCTAGTTCACTACATTCAGAACAAAAATTGAAAAGTTTTTTATTGACAGTTGCTCAGCAAGGAGCATCTGATTTGCATTTAGTTGTAGGGCGTCATCCTACTGTGCGTGTAGATGGCAGATTGGTTCCTCTTGTAGATGAAGAAATTTTGACCCCAGAAAAAATAAAAGATCTTAGCTCGTTCCTATTGAGTGAGAAGGATGAAAAGGAACTCTTGGATAAGGGTCAGTCAAATTTTTCTTATGACTTTGAAGGAAAGGCACGTTTTAGGACAAGTGTTTATTTTCAGCAGGGAAATTTGAGTGTAGCTATGCGTCTTATTCAAACTAAAATAAGAACTTTGGAAGAACTAGAGATTACTCCAAATTTATATGATTTCACTAAGTATTCTCAAGGATTAGTTTTAGTCACCGGTCCTGTGGGTCATGGTAAATCAACAACACTGGCAGCTCTTATAGATTATATAAATCATAATTACGATAAGCATATTATGACAGTAGAGGATCCTATTGAATATATTTATAAACAAGATCGTTGCATAATAAATCAGCGTGAAGTTGGGCATGACACGGAAAGTTTTGCACTGGGACTCCGAGGAATTTTCAGGGAGGATGTTAATGTTCTTCTTATCGGTGAGATGAGGGATTTGGATACTATTGCAACTACTATGACGGCTGCTGAAACAGGACATCTTATTTTTGCGACACTGCACACTAATAATAGTGCCCAAACAGTGGATAGAATTGTAGATGTTTTTCCTGCTCATCAGCAAAATCAGATTAGGTCTCAGTTGGCAAGTGTTTTATTAGGAGTAGTTTCTCAAAGGCTTATTCCTAGGATAGGCGGAGGTAGGGCAGCTGCTATAGAGATCATGCTAAAAAATCATGCTATTGGGAATCTCATTAGAGAGAATAGATCTTATCAGATAGATTCAGTAATTGAAACTAGTTTAAAAGATGGTATGGTTTCTCTTGATAGGGCATTGAGTCAGATGGTGAAAAATGGTATTATTTCCATAGATGATGCTTTCGCTTATACTAACAATAAGGAGTATCTGAAAACAATAATAAAAAATAAATAAAAATTATGAGGTTTATATTTGAGGCGAAAGACCTTAGGGGAAAAGTTAAAAAAGGAATTATTACTGCAGTCAGTGAAGAGTTAGCGGCGGAAATACTTCAAGAGAATAAACTTAATCCTATAAAGATAGAGAGAGAAAAAGGAGACTCTTCCCTAAATCAATATCTAAGTAAAACATGGGAAAGTGTTGGAAAAAAAGATCTAGTTGTGTTTTTTCGTCAGTTTCATGCCTTAATAGGCTCTAGGGTGCCAGTTGTGTATTCAATTAGAGCTATAGCAGATCAGACAGAGCATAAATATTTAAGTAGCGTTTTGAAGGATATAGCTAATGATGTTGAAGATGGAATATCTTTGTCCGAGTCTATGAGTAAATATCCCGATGTTTTTCCTCGTATAGCAACTAGTGTCATAGAGGCTGGAGAGATTTCTGGTAATCTTGATAAGGCTATTGATTATGTGGCTAAGAGCACAGAGAATAACTATAGAACAACAGCTAAGATAAAAGGAGCTTTGATTTATCCAGCTTTTGTGAGTGCTACTGCTCTTGTTGTTGGTTTTTTCAGTGTAACCTTTATTGTTCCTAGGCTTACTCAGGTTATTGAAGATTTGGATGCGGAAGTCCCATGGCATACTCAGTTTGTTATGAAGTTTGGTCATTTTATGGAGAATTATTGGTGGGCTATTCTTGTAGTTATTGCAGGCGCTGTAGCAGGAGTGTTGTATTATATAAAAAGTGAGTCAGGAAAAAAAGAATGGGACAGAATTCAGTTGAGTTTGCCAATTGCGGGTAAGCTTTTGAAATATCTTTATCTTACGAGGTTTGCAAATAACTTAGTAGTTCTTCTTGAAGGAGGTGTGCCAGTGGTGCAGTCACTTGATACAGTTAGTAAGGTTGTAAATAATAGTGTTTATCAAGGAATAATTCTTCGTTGTTCTGATGAAGTAAGGACGGGAGGAAGCATAAGCAGTGTTCTTTCTCAATCAGAGCATATTCCTGGAATTGTTGCCAAAATGGTTAAGGTGGGAGAGGAAACAGGTAAGCTCACAGAGTCTTTGGGTAGTGTGTCCAGTTTTTATGAGCAAGAAATGGATGAGATGATTAAGAATTTGTCTTCGCTTATAGAGCCAATATTGATTGTAGCTTTGGGTGCGGCGGTAGCTGTTATGGCTTTTTCAATTATTCTACCTATTTATACCGTGGTACAGAAATTCTAATTTTTTTTGAAAGTTGTTTGTGGAAAAATAAAATATATAAATAAAATTGAAAATTAATAAAATAAGAATGTTTAAAGATAAAAACAAAAAAATGGAGGGAGGTGAAAGGGAATGAAAAAAATAAATAAAGGTTTTACCTTGATTGAGCTTTTGATTGTTATTGCGATTATCGGTATTTTGGCTTCTATTGTGTTGGTGAGTCTTTCATCAGCTAGAGATAGAGCGAAAATGGCAGAGTTCAAGTCCGTAGCTTCTAGTTATAATGCTGCTGGAATAATTGATTGTGATGCAGTAGGAACTGGTGCAACTACTATTGCTGATCCGGATAGTGATGCTGTCGGCAGTGTAGTATCTATAACATGTACTGATGGAGAAATTGACGCAGGCTCTCTGACCTCTGCTTCAAATACTGGATCAACAACTTGTGTTGGGGATTTATCTTCAGAAGGAGTGACTTTTACAGGAGCATGTTAGTATAGCTTCTAAGTAAGGAATTTTGAAAATTTCTATGCTTGCCGATTCGCATATGCATTGGCAAGCAGATGAAGTTTTTAAGTTAAAATATTTGAGCATTTTAATATAGATGAAAGAAAAAATTATCAAAAAAGGTTTTACTTTGATTGAGCTCTTGATTGTTATTGCAATTATTGGCATTTTAGCCTCTATTGTGATGGTTAGTCTCTCAGCAGCTAGAGAAAGGGCTCATATGTCAAAATTCAAATCAATCGCATCTAGCTATAATACAGCAGTATCTGCAAACTGCTTATCAATAGAGAATGGCACTACAACTGTTCCAGACCCTGTTGATCCAGTGATAGCGCCAGGTATGACTTCTACGGAATGTGTAAGTAGTAGGATTGATAGTGGAAGTATGTTTTCAGCCTCTATTACGGGCTCTACAACCTGCGAGGCTGTGTTTAGTTCAGAAGGAAATATATTCAATGCAGGAGCTGAAGGGTGTTAATAAAATGTCTGATTTTGGTAATAATATTTTTAATCATAAATATTCCCCGTCAGCTTGCTGCGGGGACTCAAATACAAGCCAGTAACATGATATACTGTATTAATGGAAATAGATAAAGACAAACACATAAGAAAATCACATAACAAAAATGCA
>Ga0136601_1000134_pt1 | contig 37160 bp, 55 predicted proteins | sample AntRauMFilla2699_FD_181020 | JGI IMG/M metagenome (GOLD analysis project Ga0136601, IMG submission 181020) | Saline lake microbial communities from Rauer Islands, Antarctica - Metagenome Filla 2 #699 | ecosystem: Environmental > Aquatic > Non-marine Saline and Alkaline > Saline | place...
AATTATGCTTCCACGCTTTACACTTTCTTTAAAGCATTGTTTATCTGGATTTCCACAACTACATTTATCAGTATGCCCACAGTAGCATAATTTTTCACCGTGTTCATCTTTAGATTGTTCCCTAACCATTAGCCAATATCTGTAACTAAAACGTGTTATAATAAAGTATATAAACCATTGTTTTAGTTGTTTATATTTCCATTTTATCCAATCCATATTTTTGTATTTATTTAGTTAATTCCGTGAGCAACGGCTCATATACCCAACCGTTATAAAACATTATGAAATAACTCTTCTATTCTTCGTCATTTCTACAATCTTTAATTTCATATCTTCATACAACATTAATATAACTTCATACAATGCTTTACATCCAGCACGATTACCAAATGTTGTGAATCTAACATCAATCATATCATCTTTCTGCTTCATATCATATGAAACCTGTGCTTCAAGTGTCGATATGAAATTAAACATTTCTTCTTTTATATCCATAATAATTAACGTTTTATAACAACAAATATAAGCAATTATAAATAAATATTTAGATGTGTATTTAAATTATTCTCAGTGTTAAAGCAGAATAAGAAGCTCCGATTGTATAATCATCTATCGATGGATCATATATAGGTCTTAGTATATTCGTAGAAGCTTCCCATTCGAAATATGTTTCGCTAACATTCGGTATCAGTGTTTGGTTATATGACCCAACAGAGGTAATCCCATTTAAGACATCATTTATATACCCCACGGTAGCTACTACGAGAGTATAGTCATCAAACCCTGATACGGGATAAGGATTAGAATATGTACCAATCGAGTATGTTCCAATTGGGATAGGAACAGACGTTGATCCTGTTATTAAATATGCTTCCGAATCAGTAAGTACTTTATCATGTGTTCTAACCATTACCTGAGAAGAGTTACCTGTTACATCATATACTATATCAGTTTCCCAATATATCCAAAATGTGTCGAACGATGATTCGTTAATTATCTTTTGAAGTTCTACTTCTATTACTTTGAATTTCCCCATACATTATATATTTAATTTTTAATATATAAGATATGATTAAGACATTTGAAAATTTCACAAAAGTAAACTTCTCCGATCTAAATAACAATTGGAGCGCAGAAGTTGCATATCACGCAAAGGAAGACAGATTTCCGTATATCAAAATAGAAGGTATGTGGACACGTAAAGATTGGTTCACACAAAGGGAATACCCAAGAGTGTTATTTATGGACGAAACTGATGTCAATCAACTAAACGAAATATTAGAAGAAATGAAGATATTACAAGATCGATACGATCATGTAGTGAACCTTATTAAAGGTTCTTAATAATTTCTTCGAACTTTTCAATAGTTCTATACGCATCTTTATGTAAGATACCAATACCGCCATTATCTTTCCAATCACGTACTTTTTTAGGAGTATCATCGATTAGAATTGAGTTAGGGTGTCTTTTAGAAAATAAATATTTTTGTGGATTAAGAATCATTCTACTGTCTTCAGCCCATCTATGATTTTTAGGACTTCTTGTAGGATCATCAATACTTAAACCAAGTTCTCTATTCACCCAAATAACCTTTCCTTTAGCACTTTCGGCATCCCTAGATGGCGCAGAAAGAATAGTAGGATTATATTTTTTCAAATATTCCCAAAGAATTTTACCATCGTGCATCCAATCCATTTCAGACCACCATTCTATACCCGCATCAGATACAATACCCCATGCGTTATGTAGTCCATGGACTTCTTTATAATCTTCAAACGATATTCCTTTCTCGTTTGCCTTTAGGTTCACAAACCTTCTATTGAAGTCACAAATAACTCCATCCATGTCTAAATATACAGTAAATTCTTTTTTCATATTACAAATATAATCATTATAGTTTAACATAGGTTATATATTAAAACATTTTTATTTTTAGCTTCTTTGTGGCATACCATGAACCTCACCACATTTAACACAAAGCGCAGCAATTTTTCTCATTTCTTCCAATACTCCTTCTTTGTTTATGTTATAGTTATGTTCTTTGGCTTTATTTAAGTGAATTTCAATATCAATTAAAAATTGAGAAGGTTCATAACTTTGGTAGTTGGGATCATCTACGACACCCCATCTTTCGTCTTGGTAAATTCTTTCACCATCTATTATTCCGTATATTTCAGGTCTTTTCCTAGCTAATTTTTTATTATTATATCAAAAACCCTACATTAGTTTAATTAGTATAAACCTTTTTATAACTGATTATATAAGTATTATGGAATTAATATGTCATACAGGTTGTGCAGTGGGCGCAGATACTTATTGGGAAGATCTAACCATTGAATATGGTGGAACAGTTAAAGGATATAGTTATAAGACTAAATACCACAACAGTCCGAATAAAGTAGAGATGACTGATGAACAATCAGACGAAGGTTTTGAGTATATTAAAAAAGCTAATAAAATATTAAAAAGAAATGGGATAAGTAGATATAAGAATCTACTTTCTAGAAATTGGTTTCAGATTAAATATTCTGAACAAGTCTTTGGTATAGGATCGATTAAAGACTTTGATAAATATCCTATCGTGAACGGTGGTACAGGATATGCTATAATGATGGGATTCCAACGACAATTACCTATTATATTCTTTGATCAAAGTTTAAATAAAGCGTTCAAGTGGTCATATATAATCGATAGATTTATTGAAGAACCTATAGGTGATATCAAAATCGAATATATTAATTTTACAGGCATAGGAACAAGAAGCTTAGAAGAGAACGGCAAAGAGTTTATTGAGAAAGTATTCGAAAATACTTTTAAATAGAAATATTATCTAACATCTTATTATAATTATGATCTCTAAAATGTTCATTTATTTTGTTCATCAGTTCTTGGTTCTTATGGATATAAACCACTGAATTTCCTTTCTTATCTAGTATAGAAACTGATGCGTTTGCACAAATAACTATTTTATGACCTCTCCAATTATTCATATCTATATTATTAGGATCTTCTCGAAGCATCTCTTTAGCTACTCTTATTTCATGATAATTATATAAACCATAGAAGGTGTTTTCAAATGGTGAAAACAATGTGAAAATTGCCAAAGAGGGGATTAAGAAAGGTAGAACCATTCCTAAATAATAATGAAAATTATTGTTAACAAGCTGTTTCATATATACAAATGTAATGATTATTTAAGAAAGTATATCGTTAATTCTTTGGTCTCTATATTCTTTTTTAACATCCGAAACAAAAGTAACTATATCTTGGTCTGATATATATTGACCATGTGTAAGATAATAAAAAGTCGAATAGTTCTACTTACCCGTATCAGTAGACACGTAAGTAGAACCGAATTCTATTATAAAAAGAATCTCAGGTAAGGAGTATTCATTTGCACATCTTACTACACTTTGGTTTATTTTATATTTTCCCAAGATTTTTTTCTTACAAGCTAGATTCAATAACCTATTACTCATAGAAGGATTATTTTCTATATCTTTTATGATCTGATATGTTTCTTCATTTGACATATTTACACTACTTTATCATATACCTCGAAGGTAACAAAGGCATTTAACCGTTCGTCTTCTGTAATGAGTTCAGAATTTAAATTCCATTCTGCCATATCTAAATCAGGAAATTTCTCACCTGTTACATCATAATTTAAATTTATAACATTTAGATATAATCTATCTACTGTGTTTATATACTGACTAAATAATGACATACCACCTACTATAAATAATTCAGAAGCTCCTCTATCAGATGCGTATGTAATAGCAGAATTAAGATCAGAGAAATTAAAACCACCCGTTCCAACATAATCACTATTACTTGTTAACGTTAAGTTTTTTCGTTGTCCTAATGTTCTAATCCCCCTATCGACGGTTTCCCTTCCATATAAAAGCCAACCCCCTTTGGTTAAATTATCAAAATGGTTACGTTCTACTTGTGACATTAACAAAACATCATCATTATCAACCTTTACTAAATTGTCATTCACTAATGCCGCCACGATAGATAATCTCATATGTAATATATTTATTTTTTAATAAAAGTTTAATAGTCTTCCATATCATCACTATAAAAATCGTCATAGTTATCATCCGAAAAGTCTTCGTAATCTATATCTTCTATAAAGTCGAAGTTTTTCTCTAATTTATCAAAGAAGATGTCGTTGTCATCTAATGCTAAACTTTTTATTCCTATAATGTCTTCAAGATCATACATTTTATAAACAATTAAACTGTCTGTCATGTATTTATCTAGGAAATCTAAAGCACCATCTAGATTTTCTGATTCTGAATAGTTGAAATATCTCATATAATTTATATCTTTTATTTTATTGGTGATTTGGTTACTACTCTTAACTTATCATCTATAAGAGTTATAGTAATCTGTATATTACCCACTATATATTGGATATTATTCTTCCCTACTTCAACCAATTTAATTTTATCTTCGGGAACGTTTTTCAACTCTTCGCTAAAATTTTCTATATCAAAGATCCACTTATGTGAACCATATTTTTCCATGTTCAGTTTATAAAGCCTTTCGATCTTAGTATCATATTCAAGTACTTGGTTTTTTCTAACACCAAAAACATCCTTTTTATCAAACCCTATAGTGATATGGAAATCCTTTGGTTCTAAACCAAAGGATGTTCTAATTTCATCTAGCGTAGGAGATTCTAATATCACAAAATATGCTTCGTTGCTATTCTTTTCTGCCTTACCTATTCCTTTGAATTTTAGATCACTAATATCTAATGAGAATACGGCATCAAGTCTTTGTTGTAAAGAAGATCCATATTTTTCAGCAAGTTTATTAAACTCCATCACATTAATTATTGTAGCATGATGTGAATAGTCTTCCTTTTTGTCTCTTCTCTGTTGATTCCCGATAAGTGTTTCATATTTATCATTATCAGCAACTATCTGATAAAGTTCTGTTAAAAACGGTTTCATAAAACCATAATTGAACTTCAATCCTAAATAATTGTTATTTAATACGTCTTTTATATATCCTACTTTGTATATCATATCTTCATTCATTTCTTGGTCTATATATTTAATATTTTATCCAAATTCACTGAATATAGGAGTTCTTCATCGTTATCTAAGGTTAATATAACATTCCATCTATCCTCACTTCTTTGTGCCATACTAATATCGACTACTTCATTATCTGTATTATTAATTGAATTAACAGCAGATATTATGTCGTCTTTGAAATCGAATAAGTCTTCGTTTTTCTTCTTTGATTTTATAATGATATTTAATAGATCATCCTTTGATATAAACTCTTTCATAGATATGACTTTTTTGCTATATATAAAATAACTTTCGTTTGTTTACAAATAAAGAAATTATTTTAGGAATTTAAGTTTATAAAGTAACATGTAAGTAGCGATTAAGATATCGTCAATAATAGCATTTAAATGATTTGCTTTTTCTTCATCTACTTCTGATCTCTTATCATTCATAAAAGTTGCAAAATCTTCAAAGTACTTAATGTGATCAGAAAAATCAACTGCTTCGAATGTACCGAAATCATCTACTAATCCAAATTGACCCTGATATACTTCTACAAATATATCCAAATGTTCTAAAAGGTCGTTGTAGAAATCTTCTAATGCTTCGTGTTTAGCCTGAGTTTCACTTTTACTTAAATGAATTTGGTGTGCTATATCTCTTACTTCTATTAATTTATTGAATATGTCTTTCATCTCTTTTTATGTCTTTTTATTATATATTATTTGTCTAAACCAAGAACGTTTTTATGTAAAATAGTTATCATTTTATTTAACACTCCTGTCTTAAAGTGTTTTTCTTCTGTTATCTTACCATCTTTTATAGCAGCTTTAATCCCATCTAAGAGAGCTTCAGCATTTTTCTTTATCCTATCTTCATTCATACTTATATAGGCTATATCAACACCCCCTAGTGGTGTGCTTAGAGCATTCATCTCTTGTATTACTTTAGGATCAATATAGGATGGTAACACCTCTCCTGTTTCGGCTGCTATACCATCTAATCCTACAACGATTTCCATGAACGTATTCCACGTGTTGATTATTGCGCTCTGAGTTGTTTTGTTCTCGTTAAATGAATTAAAATCTTCTATCATTTTATTTACTTTTTTTATCTATATCTTCTTCTGTTTTACCGAAGAATTGTTTTCTTTCTCTGCCTACTATTTTAGTTTCATCACTCAACGTAGCGTCAGGTCCTAACTGACCCGATCTAAATATACCACCTTCCATATAGGAGTTCAATAATCCTGCTTGGAAGAAGCAATTATTCAACTCACTTCTATCAACATTACAAGAAATTAGTTTAACGTCATTCAAAGTAGACGCATCCACCTTTGATCTTGATATCTCTGAGTTAAGTATATCACAATCATGAATATTACTATCACTTATAATACCACCTGATATATCACATTTGATAAAGTCAATATTGTGTATATCTGAAAGCGCAGTAAAATTAGCTCCTACTATTTCTATCTTATTAGTTTCAGTGAAAAAGTTTATAACTCCTTCTTTGATATCTTCTATGCTTTCTAAAAAGTCAAATATCTTTTCATATATCTTAGAATAATGTGTCGATACTACTTCGTATCTATTATCCTGATCGATTTGTATTTCTATATTAGGGTACTCAACTAAGAAATCATCATATGTATAAATAGATTTAAAGCTATTGATTCTATCTTCTAAGAATTTAGAAAGTTCATTTATGTTCTCTTTAGTGAAACCTGTTCCGATGTTATTATATGTATCTATTATAATTTTATCCATTAGATAAAGTATATCACCAACACCTGCTTCGTAATTTTTCCCACCGATATATCTTATTTCTAATCTACTATCATCACCTTTGTTTACGTTTTGGAAATTTATACCATAGTATTTATTATCAGGTATTTGCATAACATTCTTAATAGATCCGATTGATACATTAGAGAAGTTATAATCCTTAAATGGTATAATCTTCTTTATAGATTTACAATATACGTTATTCTTTCTACTTGGGAATTTCTTATATACCTCATCTTCGTCAGTAGTTAATATCTGCTTTAAGATATTTAAGTCCTGTAGTTCCTTATCTATGAAAGAAAGGTTGATGTGTAAACTAGATTTATCGGTAGTAGTAGCGTGTTTATCAATGAACCTTAATATCTTAATCATATAGTATTTAGCACTATAGTAATCTAAAGGTCCTGTAATGATTTCACACATATTCTCACCACCACTTAAATCACGTTCGATTTTAAAATTATTCGCATCCACTTTAAAATCACTGTGGTAAGTTCTAAATCCATGTACTTTAACAGGAGATAATTCTTGGTTCAAAAGTTCTAATACTTTATAATATGAGATGTCGTTAAAATAACATTCAAACTCAAATCCAATAATAGCCTTTGATAATACTTTATAATCGTTTAGGAATTTATCCGAATACTTCTCCATATTTGTATATATTAAATAAAAACTATATCTTATTGAATGGGTTGATATCAGTTAACTTAGAAGCATCTTCTCCCCAAAATATTACCTGTTCTATCTCATCACCAAAATGATAGTTTTTAATGGCTTTGTCGGTTAACTTGAACCAAATAGGTTCACCATGCCAATGTTCTGCGGCAGAATTTATCGATCCATATTTTTCTATTATATCATCAGGCTCGAAAGCATAATTATAACCTTTCTCTTTTTTTGACGATATACTACCCCAAGACATCCCTATACCTTCCCAATCAGGTGTGCCGTATTTAAACCCGTTTTGTAATAACTCTTTCTTTCTCTTAGTAAAATGTATTAACCATGTTCCTTTGGGTACATATTCTGCAGGCGAATCAAAAAAATACATTGGGGGCAATTGTTTATAATACTTTTGGCTATCTACACTTTTTATGATATCTATACATCCTTGTTCAGTAGAAGTATCGCCATCAACACCTAAGTTATCTACAATCCATTTTGCTAGATCTTTATTGCTTCTATCAAAATGTTTTTTAAGTTTAGGGATTTCTTGTTTTGATTCTGATATAAATTCAGAGATTATTAAAGTTCTCATACAATCATTAACCGACTAATATGTGTGATAAATTTAGAATCCGTGATTTCTTTGGTTACATAATTAGACATAACCCATGTTCCTTCTTCTACTATAATCTCTACTGCACCTGTGTTATCGTTGATATCATAACTACCTTTAGTAACATAGGTGATTTCTTCGGTTTCTTCGGTTTCATATATAATAAATCTAAAAATCGCCATGGTTTTAGCAATGGTTATATCCCTTTGGATAACATCTGCGTGGATTATTTTGTACCCAACAGGCATTAGTTCCCTGTTGATATCAATTAATTCATGATTACTCACACAAGATTCGAATACCATCTCTTTACTCGTGTTAAACCATTCATCTACCATATCCTTAGATTCTTTCAAACCTAGACCCGAAGCAAATTTAATAGCCTTAATTACGTGTAGTTTATTATTAGTGTCTCCGTCAGTATTTACGATTTGTACCTTTGCCATAAGACAAAGATATGAAAAATTGTGGTATGATTTAGCTCCAATGAGAGAAATTATGAATTAAATTTCTTTACCGATATCATTAATTGAAACCTTTACATTAACTGTATTGTGATAAATTTTACCAAAAATATAACCGCCTTCTATTTTATCGACTACTATGGTTTCTTCTTTTTCTAGTGTAATTAACTTATTGCTTTCTTCTATTATCACTTTTATATTTTTAGGAATTATAAATCGTTGCTTTGTTTTTAATGATAATTCAATATCTTCGATTCTAACAACTATATTATTTACCTTCTTTTTAATATATTTATAAGCACCATAAATAGATAATAATACAGTTATAGAACCTGCAACTAAACTTATTATACTTATTGTATCCATTTTAAATAATTTTTTTATGAAGTTCTAGAGCTTTTAACTACCATATCTTGTTTTATCATTATTTGCCAAATGGGTACTTTTCTACCACCTATTTCTTTTAGCTGTCTATTATTAGCCATTGTATCAATAGCATTATATAAACCTCTAATACTCAATGGGTATTTAGTTTCATAGGTATTTGTCAGAAAATCAATTAATTCTAATACTTTCATCTTTTCTTCAAAATCGACTTCGGGATGGATCTTCTTCATAACAAGTTTCATCCTATCTAAGATCTCTTGTCTTGTCATTTGTACATCTATATGCGCAGATGCTCTTGTGATTAAAGCTGAGTCGAAATCATCACCATCTAAGTTGGATATGAATATAACTTTACCTGTAAAATAAAAACTTTTTGGCATCTTTCCTTCGTTTTTTGGATTAACAAGTGATGGATTGTCTGCTATAGATGGATCACCATAATGATTTGCTAAAATATCATCCATTGTCATTCCATCAGTAGCAAAATATGTAGCACTTTCGTTACTTATTTTTCTTACTTCTTTACTGTCCAATGCACCCTTTAATATATTAACATTATCATCTGACTTAAATACTGAATCAACATCATCAAACATAATAAGTTGATCATGGTATCTGAATAGTGCGCTATATAAACCTGCGGTAGTTACCTTACCTGTAATCTTTTTATAGTCTACTTGTGTTTCCTGTAACGCTTTCTCTACTTCAAATGTCTTACCGACACCTGATATACCTGTTATAATTAAACTAAATGTCTTAGATTTATCATATGCTATTTGGTATACTTTATATTTAACTAATTCGAATAGATCCATTTCTAAATTTTCTAATTCTTCCTCAGGAAGATCCATTATAGAAACTATTTTAGAATCTTCTTGTTGTGCTTCTCCACCAATCGGATCACTATGAAGTTCTTTAACACTACCTGAAAAGTAATCATACACCACATTCAGCCCATTAGTGATTGAACCACCATTAAGTTCAATTGTATAACTAGGGTCGTTTAATCCTTCTAAATATACTAAATCATCCCATAAATCGATTGAAACTACATTAGCATACTCTTCTCCTAGTTTCCAATTGAAACGAATTCCTCTGTGTCCGTCTAAGATAACAAATAACCTACCTGTTAATTTCTGACCATCAGCCTTAGTGACAATGATATCACTTGGGAAATCGCCCATCTCTCCATACTTTTTAGTAAGTTGGTTATATACGATATCGTATACTTCTTCTAATTTTTCTTTCTTAATTGATTCGAATAAAAATTGGTGTCTTTGTTTTATATAAGCCATATCATATATATTAAATATTATTGCCTAAATATGATTCACACAACTCTTTCCAATCATCTTTTTTGATATCAATGCCTTTAATATCAGTATGTTCATTAAGTAGATCTATTTCATCTTGACTATCATCTAAATACCACACAAATCCTAAATCTCCTATGATCTCATACTTATCATAATAGTTACATAAGAATAGCTTATCGTTCTTTATGTTTAAATTATCTAGGGTATCAAACAAATCACGATTAGAACTTTGTGGAAAGTATTTTTCATCACATCTAGACGTTGTTACATAGACCTCAATTCCCTTAGATTGAAGTTCTCTACAATATTTTTGTACGTCTTCTCTATCTAATGTTTCATCAAAATCAAATGATACTTTAATCTTATTCATTTAATAGTTTATTTATTATGTTATCCCTATGTATAATCTTTTCTTTTTCTTTCTGTCTCTTTTTGGCTTCATTAAACATCTTATAATAATTAAAACCATTATTATATGGATCAGTTCTTTGGAAATTTCCTTTAAGTGTTATATTTTTTCTATCCCTCATTTAATATACTATCTATTATAATATCCCTATGGTCATCGATTCTTAATATAACATAATCACCTACATAGGATGATAACTCTTGGTAAATATTATGACCATTATCTCCTTCTCCTAAGAAATATTCATGTCCACCGCTACCACAAGTCATCTCACTATAACACCCATAAATGTATTCGGTGTATAGTTTTTTCATAACCCATTCCCCTATAAATCCATTATAATCATTAATAAAACCTGGATCTTCCTTTAATATTAAATAAGACAAACCAAGTTTAATATCAAGAAGCTCAGGCTCACGAGAGGAGTCTTCATCATATACATCTAAGCCCAAATATTTGTCTATTATATAATATAACGATTTACCATCTATAAACACATCTTCAACTGTTGTACAACATGTAATAGATACACCACCATCAGCTTTTTCTATTTTACCTCTTATTATATACATATTTGTTATACTTTTTAGCCGAAAAATGTTTTAAAAATTTAATATATATAGAAAACAACAACTAAACCAATGAACACTTTTAAATTTAACGAATTCACTATTCTACAAAAAATAAACGAAGATGTAGAAGAATTTATCAGCCAAGTAGATGCTCCTGAGGCTACTCAAATAGAGGATCTATATAACTCTCAGCAAGAAATCTTACAAAAGTACGACCTTTCTTCTGATGAATTAGCTAATATAAACAAGGGGTTAGAGGACACTATCAGAACTAAACTAGGTCTGTCTGAATCATTTTCGTTTAAATAAGATGGCTTAGTTTTATATCTCTTACCATTCCTTTATTTATGTTTTCTTCATCAAGATCGTCAGGGTCTATATCTTTTCTTATTTTAATTATATTAATTCGGGAACAAAAGAAAAGGTCTTTGTCTCTTAATGATTTTATAACACAATTATTACTATACCGCAAAGATGAATTCACTTCGTATCTGTTAATATCATTTGGACATGATACGTTCACAGCAAGAACGTGGAAGATGTCTTCTCTTAGTCCAGGACTTAGCCTATGACCATGTGAATCTTCGTTATATCGAAAGCTATTGTGTTCGATTCCTTCCATATAAGAACCATCGTTTATTATAACCCAATCGCCTACTTCGATATTACGAGTATATGAATCGGCTCTATATTTTTCTATCAGTCTTCCTTTTTTCATTATACAAATTCTAAATTAATCTCACGTTTAAGCATAGATGCGCTGAATATCTTTACCATAACAGAATCACCTAATCTAAATTTCCTTCCGTCATCTAGATCGACGATGTATTTATCTTCTTCGATTTTCCCATTCAAGAAGTCCTTGCTTACTAAACCTTCACAGAATATTCCATCTAGTTCAACAAACACACCAAAGTGTTTCATACCTGTAATAGTTCCTTTAACTATCTTACCCACATTTGGTAATACGTATTCAACTTGTTTATATTTAACGCTATCTCTTTGTGCCTTCTTAGCAACAATCTCTTTTCTATTGATATGATCACAAGCTGTATCTAATTCATCTTTAGTATACTTTTCTCCCACTAATAATCTATGACAAATTAAATCAGCATATCTTCTGATCGGTGAAGTAAAATGTGAATAGAAATCAAACTCTAATCCATAATGACCTATGTTATCTTTAGAATACTCAGCCTTATCCATTGAACGAGTTGATAATAGACTAACTGTGTTTTCAAATACAGTTCCTCTAACATCTTCATTTAACTTATTTAAACCTTTCTTTACATCTGCTAGTTGTAGATCGTGTCCAATTGTTCTAGCGAAGTCTTTAAGTATTAATAGCTTTTCTTCGTTGGGTTCATCGTGGTTTCTATATACTCCGATACCATCTTTATTTAACTTCTTACCTATAATACGGTTAGCTAGTAACATAAATTCTTCGATCAATTCATGTGATTCGTTACCTTCTTCAACTGATATATCTTTGATATTTTGATCTTCGTCTAAATTGAATCTAACTTCTGACCTATTGATATTTAATGATTTTCTTTTAGATCTCATGGTTTGAGCCAAGTCGTTAAGAATTAATATTTCTTCTTTGTATTTACCATCTTTGCCTTCGATTATTTCTTGAACTTCGTCATATGTAAATCGGTTATTACTTTCAATAACTGTTTTACCGATCCACTTATCTGAAACTCTACCTTCTTTATCAAGTGTTACAACAACACTAAAGGCTAGTTTTTCTTCATTTGGTCTTAGACTACATATCCCATTAGAAAGACGCTCAGGAAGCATAGGAATAACTCTATCCACTAAGTAAACAGAAGTTGATCTCTTAATAGCTTCTTCATCTAATATAGATCCTTTTTTTACATAGTGTGAAACATCTGCAATATGGATTCCGATCTCGTAACTATTCTTTAATTTTTTAAAGCTAATAGCATCATCGAAATCTCTTGATGTATTGGGATCTATTGTAAAGGTTGGTACTTTCCTGAAATCTCTTCTCTTAGTGATTTCTTCTTCTGTTATCTCCCAATCAATTTTTTCACTCTCATCTTCAACATTCTTAGGGAATTCTGTTTCTAAGTCATATTGATATATAATAGAATTAATTTCCGAATCATTCTCACCCACCATACCTAAACTCTTGATTACTTTACATTCGGGTTTCTTACCGTTTTTCCATTTAGCTAATTTAACAAGAAGTCTTTCGCCTATTTCATATTTCCTACACTGATTCTCTGTTAAGTAAAAATCAATGTGTATACTCTTATCATCAATCAAAAGGAAACCTGTCTTCCCCCTTTTCATCACAATACCTGTATATTCTTCTCGATTTCTTTTAATAACTTCTGTAACCTTTCCTTCGAATGTTCCTTTGGTCTTACCTTCCACTAATTGGATTTTAACCCTATCATTACTTAGTGCTTTGTTAGTATTCTTCTTATAGACGTAGATCTTTAGACCCTCATCATCATAAAAATTTCCACTCCCGCTTGGGTATATCTTAATTACCCCTTCTACTATTTGATTTAATTTCATTAATTTATATATACGTTATAGTTCATTTTGTTTACGACAAAGTTAATAAAATAAAAATAAACGATAAATTGTTATGAAATTAAACATAGAAGAAGAATCGAATAAAGAAATTAATTTGATTTTAGAAAAGTTTAAAACGGCTAATTGGGATCAAATAGATGAGACTGCTCTTGAAAGAAAAATTAAGTTTAGTGGTGAAAAAAGAAAGGTGTTTATAGTAATGTACCCCGAACTTCTTTTTTATAACGATAAAACATGCCCTTGGGTTTGTATTCGCTTAGAAGACGAATTAATTAAAGAGAATGAAGAATATACAAGAGAGTTATGTAAATTCTTCTTACAAGAATTAGACAAAGTAGGTCTATCTCCTTTTAAAGATGAAGATGCTTTCTGTGGTCATTTTAGGAAAGAGGACTATGAATTAAAATGTTACGTGAATTTAGATTACCCCGAAGGATATTGGGAAAATCATGTTTTATGATTCACCTTCTTCTAAGTCTTTCTGTGCGTATGTTATCACATAATCAAATAAAAGTTTAATCTTTTTCTTATATAACTTTTCCACTTCTTCTGTGTTTTTAATTAACTTTTGTGTACGCTCTATTTTATCATCACTTAGGAACACAACATGAGGAAAGTTTCCGTTTCTTTTACTTCTTGTTATATCTATTTTTGTTTTAACTTCAACTAGATCATAATCATGATTTACGATATAAGCTTTTCTACCACTTCTGTGAACTCTTTTAAAATCCATATCATCCATAATACCTACGTTATTGCCGTGTATATAAGCATAATCGGTAATAACTCTTTCATTTAATTCTTCAAATTTCTTTATTTTCATTTTCGTGGTTTTTATTTTCTAATATATATATTATATAAAAGAAGTAAGAAATATGCCATTAACCCAAGTAAAAAACTCAGCAGAAAAGTACGGAACTACCGTGAAGAAAGCAGAGAAGAAATGGAAAGAAGCCACTAAAGCTGCTGAGAAGTCTTATGGTAAAAAAGGAAAAGACATCAGAGGAAATAAAGATACTAAGAATGCAAAATTTTATGGCACAGTTAATAAGATATTCAAGAATAAGATGAAAGCTATTAGCGAAAGTGAGATTATGAGTTTTAATGAATTTAAAAATAATAACTTAATATGAGAAAGGGTAGACAAATAAGGGAAATATTAATGATCATAATAGTACTCACATCATCTGTTTGTGTTTTAGATATGGCTAAAATAGAATTTTTCTCAGGTATTTGGGTATTGTTATTTGTGCTTTATAACTTTTTCGGTAATCTGCTTGTTAAAGAACTCTTTAAGAAAAATGACCTATAATATTATCTTGGTGAATATACTCAGTAGATAAACTTTCGTTAGAAAACTTTTTAGAATTAGAAACTTCTTCTATCATACATTCTTGTATAAAATCAGGAATTGGATATTCTTCTACTTCTTTGTTGACACTATCAACAGTATCAGAATTTGCGATAAATTCTACTTCCGCAATAATTAAATGTATATTTACAAACAGATCTATTTCCCAATCTCTTTCACCATCATTAATAATAAATCTATTCTTTGTAATAAATTTATGAGCCTTTTTTTGGTATTCAAAAAATTCATCTTCGGTGATCTCTTTTTCAAATTCTTCATTTATATTCCCCGATATATGCTCTTTCCTAGTATAGAAATAAGTTTTTTTGTCACCTTCCTCTACAACTAACCTAACTCTTTCAGCTAATCCTTCTTTTTCGGTTTTCAAATAATATTGCAAAATAAATTTATCTCTATCGAAGTTTACCTTAGGTAAGTTCTTTAGTAAAAATTTTCTTTCTATTTCATATGTTTTATCCTGCTTCATCATTTTTGCCAAAATTATATTTAAATCTTAGATTTCTATTACTTGCTACAAAAGCTTGTAATTCACTTCTATTTAATCCGTTTACTATTTCCCCGTTATCTAACTCTACATCAAACAGAAACGCCCCTTGGTTGTTTATACTACTAGTTTGATTTAAGAAAGCATCATCCGCTTCACTTAAAATGTTTTCTATTTGTTCTGCGGTTAACGTTTCATTAATAAATCTACTTAAGTTTATCTCAGGACAAGGAAAAAGTTTATCCAAATTTAAGATATTAAATATAAAACACAAAATTTCATTGATAATTCCTTCTAAAAAACAGAAAACACCACCCATGGCAAGCAACATTTTCGGACCACCCTCTACGATATTTGGAAACTCCTTAGCATTATAAGTAGGCATTTTTCCTAAAAACGGAGCAGAGAATATTTGCGATGCGTCAAATTTGAAGCTTGAACCAGATACTAACGCCTGTGCATAATAAAGTGGATTAAAATCGGGATTAAGCTTCATGCCTAATAATTCCAACACCTTCGTTGGTTTAAAGAATTCTAATATCCAATTAAATGCTAAGAATTCGGGTATCTTAGTAGGTAGCTCCTTCACTTTAAGACTTGTGAAAAAATTTACAATATATTCTATTATACAGATTACTATTTTAATAGGCACTAATATGATATTAAGTATGAACTGTATTAACATATTAACTTGGACACCATCATTTGATACTAATTCACTCGCTCGATCATTTAAGAATCTATTACCAGGATCTTTAACAAGCGCACGTTGGTATTCTTCTAGTGCTAATAGTTTTAATCTTATCTTTTCAGCAGGATCAAATAGTTTATCTGCTTGTTCTATATAAGATTCGGCTTTATTAATAAGACTTTGGTTATCTAATGTGATATAATAATAAGTATAATTAATCCCTTCGATGAAATCCCCCGTAGAATACTCTATGTCGATTATCTCGAATGTAGTACCCTCAGGAACTCTATCAATAGATCTATTAGGACTTCCACCATTAGGGTCTAACTCGTTACCTTTTAAATCACTTGATACTCGATTACCATTAACATCATAATTCCCTGTACGGTTACCACCCCTATCAGGTGGAATATTATTACAAAATGTGCGAGGTAACCCATTACTTTCTAATACTAATTTAGGTAATAAGTCTTTTGTGCCTATACCAAAGTTTTGACCAAATACTGATAATACACCTAGACCATCGAATATAAACCTATAGTTGAATTCTTCATCCAATGCTATATAATTTCTCAACACAGGATCATCCTTAATGAATGCACGTTTTTCTTCATTATCACTGATAGACCTAAGTTGTTGAAACTTACTGAGTATATCAGGATCAAATGCGCTTAACGTATCACTCAATTGTTCCATTAATATTTCAAATATTAAGTTAGCAGGGTTTTTTAATACACTCAATGCTTTTGATGTCTCTTTAATTAAAGAAGGTAAAGCCGAGCCACCAAATTGAGCAAACTTAGATATAGCAGCAAGTAATGATCTCACTTGTCTAATAGGACTTTTGCCATATTTATAGAAACGCTCACCTGAGGAATTCGCTCCCGTTGCAGCAGATCCCGATAAACTGACATTAAATTTTTGATTTAACATATCTTTTCTATTCTTATAGACACCTTCTACTACATAGAATATGCCTATATCTATAAAAAGGCTTTCTCTTAATGTGTCCCCATTTCTTGGTTCACGTGGTGGTTCTACCCTCTTGTTACTTGGGTTAACTAATTCTATAGCGGTTCTCTCGGCAGGACCACTCTCGTTGAAATTAAAACTAGTTCCCCTAGGTATTAAATCACCTCTTTGGAAACCTGATCCAAAATCAGGAATTTCTCCTGTACCACCTTCCTGTCTTATTGATCCCTTTATTACATCATATATTCTTAGTGGATTAAGTCCACCAAGTAAAGAAGCACTTCTAGTATATATGTTATCTTGTATTATTTTACCATAATCTCTATCAGGTTTAGGTAGACCTCCATTTACAAGAACTTGCTCTGCGTATCTTAGATTCCTAAAGTTTTGATCAGTATCTATGACAACAAGAAGATCAGAGATTTGGAAAGAACCTTCCCCGTTGGTTACCCTATTTGATAAATTAGTCACCGCATTATCGAATATATTTCTAAAGTTACTTATACCCCCAAATTCTTCTAATATAAATTTGGGAACTCTGTCTTCGAATCTCTTAGTAATATAATCAACAATACTATCTATAGCATCTCTTATGGGAATCACACCACCACCGATGGTTACATTTGGTCTTCGAATTATTACATTACCATTTGAATTAACGGGGTATTTTAATACTGATAATAGCCTTGTATAGAATATATCAGCAGGTGAATTTTTGGCTAAATTACCTAACCTCTGTTCGTTTATTATATCATTAATAATTTGTTCAATATCTCCATTAAGTGTAAGTTCCCCTATAATAAGTTTCTCTATAACCCTAGAATTGTTCTTTCTTATTTTATCTATTATTTGTCTTGAACCACTCCTTTCATAATCAGAATATGATCTATACTCTTTGTCTATTATATAATTATTAGTTGGATACGTAAAAGATGGAGTAACAGGGTCGTAATCCTCTGTTGTTAATAATTCATCGACTTTGACATCATCACCATAATTAAATACTAATGGATTAGAACCTGATAACTCTGCCCTATTATTTGTATTAATTGCGGATACCTGTGGAGGAAGGTTTGTATTATTTAGACTATTTAGAATTGAGTTTGGTAGTCTTCCTACATCTAAATTGCCTCTACGACGATAGGGGCGAACAGGGGCATATTGAGGGAAAACCCTAACTAATCTTAATTCATAATCTACCTCAGGATCTATCCAATTTCCGTTTATCTTTCTAGGCTTATAACCAAATTCGTCGTTTTGGTTATGCCATACATCACCGATAGGTTCTTTCTTAGGTGGGTAAGCAGGTGTATTTCTACTAGCATAGGCATCAGTTCTACCATAAAGAGTATTTACGCTATTTCTAGCATCATTGTTTATTTCTATGAAAATACTTTCTTTGAAATTACCCGCTACAAGTTGGTCATATAATTCTCTATAAGGAGGTAACGCATTTCTATAGATATCCTTTATTTGTTGTCTTAGTTTAAGATCATCTACCCCACCTCTATCTAATTCTTCATCTAATTGAGTAAAGGTTATATTTTCATATTCCGCAGCAAAACTATTTGGGTCTTTAGTATACCCATCCCATTTACCAAACCATTTAGTACTAATATCCCAATCATTAGGTAAATCATTAGGACTATCTAGTTGTTTAATCTTACCATTTGCTAATGGGTCTACCCACACATCAAATATAATAACAGGTGGGCTATCATCATTTCTAGGCTCAGGCGATTCAAAAGGTGGAACTTCAATAGGTACGTTTTGATCTATTATATCTATATAAGTATAGTCATAAGGCACTTCGGGTATAAATTCACCTGTAGAATAAAATTCCGATATAGTTACAAAGGTATAGTTACCAAAGGCGTTATCTTCAATTATAACAGGTTTCTTTTGGTATTCACTTAATAATACATCAGCATTCACTCCTGTTATTCTTGACCCAAATGGTATATCCTTAAAGCTACTGTAAGCAGGTTTAGTTTGTTTTCTTACATTTTCTAAATGTGTTCTTATTCCGTTTAACTTCGTATATAAACTTTTAGAGTTAGTTTTGGGTTTTAAGCTTCGCACTTTCCCACCTGCTAACAGAACTGCAATCACATCTTCTACTACGGTTAAAGCATCTAATACAGAAAGTACCGCTTCTATATATGGCTTCTGTGTTTCAAAAATCGATTTCACAAGAGTTGATTCCATTGCGGGTAATCCTTGTGATGGGATACTATTATTCTGTTCCATCAAAGGATTAAATATATCTGCTATATCAGCATCTAACCCTGCGCTTTGTCTTCTAAAAAAATTATCGAAACAAGATTGGGCAATACCCACGTTCCCATTACTGAATTTTATTAACCATTCCAAATCAGGAACGCCAATGATATCAATTGCCCCAAAACTCCCATTTCCTTCAGGTGGTGGTGCTAAACTAAATCTTGCTGTAGACATGTGCTATATATTATCAACTTTTATGTCTTTATATATATAATAGTAAAAAATAATAGATATTATGCCTAAATCGAAAAACAGAGGTGGGAAGAAAAACCACAACAAAAAGGTTCAGAACAGAAATAAGAAAATAAGTGATCTTAAAAACAGACAAGAAAAATTCCAAAAAGAGATGTATGATCAGTTGATGCAACAATATGAAGCTCAAATGGAAAAAGAAAATAAAGAAAAACAGGAAGAAAAAATCGAAGGAATCGATGGTCCTGAATTATAATATATACCAACAATGGATTTTAAGTATTTAATGACATCAGAATTCAACGAAGTTCTCTCTCCTAGGGAATATAAAAACCTATTATTTCTATTTAGAACTAAATATAGAAACATAGAAAATGAAAACACTAGGATAAAAAGAGATCTGACTGAGAAAGAAGATGTCATTAAAAATTTAAAAAAAGAGAAAAAAGAAAACGAAGAAGTTTTACTCAAAGTAAAAACAAATTATAATAAAACACTTGGTAGGAAACTTTCTTTTAAAGAACGTTTTTTCGGAAAAATAAATTTAGAAAATGGACTTAAATAAATACAAAACCTTGGAAGAAAAAGTAAAAAAACCTAATTTCAACAAAGACTATAAGGGATTAAATAATATCCTTAAAGCGTTATCTTTCTTTGGTAACGCAGCATCTATATTTTTAGCATCTTTTTTTGTTACTACATTATTAACAGTAGCAATTGAGAATGTATATGTAGTATGGGCGATAGCAATTGGTTCTTTAACAGGATTAGAATTAACCAAAAGGGTTATCTTTTTTAGGTTCTCTCGTGATTTTATTAGAACAAATAAGATATTTAGTACATCAGTAGCACCTATGTTATTTTTCACTATGATGTTAATATCATTAAGTTTCTATAGTTCTTTATCGGGGGCTAAGAAATTTAGTTCAAAGTCTGATCTAATTGAGAACGTGGCAGAAACACAAATAGATAACTTCTCGGACTCAACTAGTGTTTATTATAAAGATAAAATAGAGGTATTAGAACAACAAAACAATGATTTATTTACAGCTAACCAAAGAGTAGATCAACAAGTACAGGACTTATTAGATGAACATCCTACGTGGACAAATAGTGCGAAAAGATTAAGAGAGGGTAAGGAAATGAACACTCTTCAAATTGAAAAGAATGATGTTAAAATAAAAGAACTCAAAACTGAAAGAGATCAAGTTATTAAGGATTATGAAGAAGAAGTAATCCAAGACAGTTCTAAGGACATTAATAAAAATAAAAGTGATAGTTATATATTTATAGCTACATCTACATTGATCGAATTATTAATATTGATCGGCATCTACTTCAATAACCTATATAACTTTAGATCATACCGTGATATTAAAAAGAAATTATTACATGATGATAACTTCAAACAATATTACAAGTATTTAGAAATGATAAACGTATTATACCTAAATAGGGCAGAGAAAGATGAGATTCCTTCTACTAAACTTATGATAAAACTTATGAAAATGAATAAGGTTTATGTAAGAGAAGAAGAATTAGAAGATGCTCTTAGTTTATTCGAAGCACTTCAAGTTATCGAGAGTAATGGTGAGCATACTTACATCATTAAAGATAGAGAAGAAGCAGAGAAAGAAATGAAATCACATTTTAATATAAATGAATAATACGGAAGAAGAAAAGGATTATAGTGGTATTTTATTACCAATCGCTAATAGAGTAAGTGCTAAAATGCTTACTGATAATTTAGTTCCTATTAAGCCTATGGGTCATATAGGGCAGGATAAGTTAAAGGAAATAGAAATTAGACTAAAGGTAGAAAACAGAGATAACTATATTGATTCTATTTTAAATAGTACTAAATTCGAGTTCAAAAGATTAGAACAAGATAGAGAATATAAGGAACTCCTTAATGGGGGTTTACCAAAAGGGAATCTAATGTATTTAGATTATACATACGACAAAAATAATAAGTAATTATGGCAAAAATTGACGATGAAAAAGGTTTTTTAGGTCTTTATTTTGATATAAACGAAGATAAATATAATGAATTATTGAATAATTTATTCAACGAGGAAGACTTATACACAGAGGAAGAAGGTTTCGGTTTAGAACCTAATCCACACATTACTATATTATATGGTTTCACAGAAGACGTAACCTTAGATCATATAAAAGAGGAAATACAAGATAAGGTTATAATAAATGATGATATAGAATTATCAGGTCTTTCTTTATTCGAGAACGAAAAATACGATGTAATAAAGATTGATATCAAGTCTGATAAATTACATGCCTTTAATTCTGACTTTGATCAGTTACCAAACACTAATCAATTTCCTGATTATATCCCACATATTACATTAGCTTATGTTAAAAAAGGAATGGGAAAGAAATATATAAGTGGTATGTCAGGTAAAGATATTATGATAACCATAAAAGAAATGTTAAACTATACAGATCTATTCTATAAAGCAAGAGTAGAAGGAAAGGATTCTTTCTTTAGTATATTATGTGGTTAAGCTTCTTTATATCTACGTAAGATAAAAGAAACATAATCCTTAGTTTCCTTAAAATTAGGAATGTTATATCCACACCTCATTACATTACCTATACCCGCATTATAAGCAGATAAAGCAAGTTCCCAAGAACGTTTATCTTTATATCCCATTTTAATGAATCTCTTGTAGTGTTCATTTAAGATATAACTTCCTACTTTAATATTATTATATGGTGTGTGTAATGAATCTACACCAACTCTACCCATGTAATGATTATATGTCGCAGGCATAACTTGCATATAACCAAACGCACCACTTGTTTTATTAGCAACCATCTTAAATGCAGATTCCTTAAATACTAATCTCCAATAAATACTATTAGGGATATCATATTTTTTCTTTTCTCTTAACATAAAGAAGAAAATACTGTCAGGTAAATACTTAGGTATATTAATACTACTTTCTTTGTATATAACATATTCTATCCATTCTCTTGAATTGAAATAACACATCAGGCTATCTCTTTCAGTTTTCATCTCAAAGAGGGAATCCTTGGCATGTAAGTTCATTTTATAAAAATGGTTAGCAACATTAGATATTTTATCATATTTGCCCCTCAGTACTTCAGCCTTTTCTTCTTTGTATGCAGATCCGATTAATATCCCTAATACTAATATTAGAACAGGAATTAAAGATATCTTATATACCCACTTGTTTCTTTTATATAGTTTAATAAGAGTATACTCTTCGTCTATTGGGGAATATATATCATCTATGAAATTATAGATCTTCCATTTATAGTTTTTCTCAAACCTAGAAGAAAACACAAAGGTTTCCATTGCTAACCATCTTTGTAACTTTCTTGCTATTTTTTTCATAACTATAATTTTGGTTTTTAATATATATAATAAAATATATTATAACGATATGCGAAAGTTTAGTACTTCCATCAATGAGGACAAAGATAATCAAAAAGAGGGGGATATTATAGGAAATATGATCAAAAAGAGCCTAAATATCAAAGTAAATGGTGATATTAACCACTATTTAGCCGAAAACATTGAGATAGAGGGGATAGATAAACTATCAACAAAATTTGAACAATTGATTGTTGAAAACTCTAAGCTTCTTATGGAAAAGGTAAGATATCAGGGATTAGAAAATGTAGAAAAGGAAATTAATAAATATGAAAGAAAAGATAAATAAGGACAATATAAATGATTACTACGATCTAATCAATAAGAGAGTTGATGAGTATATAACTATGGGTGTTTCTCCATCAGCTTTAAAAAGATACTTTAAATCAGGTAGTAAAGGACTGATGAACTTTCTTAGAAAGGAAGAGATAGATGGTGTGAACAGAATTGACCAAGTAGTACATGATGTAATTGATGATAGAATAGCGAAGGAAGAAGCATCTCTAATGACTTTCGAGGCGTTTAAATCAAATATATTTAGCATTAAATACTTAATAAATGATGATAACTTGTTAAAGAAGTTATCTGATAGATATAAAATTACTATGGGTAGGATAGAACAAGACCATAATTACTTTACTATAAATGATCTTGGTAATAAAAGTGAACTAGTAATATTAGATGAAGATAAAATAAATAGCATTAAATATGATTTAGCAAAAAAGATCTATCAAGATTTCATAAGTAAAGAACATACGTACAACAATCTTATCCAAATAGATTTCTCTATTAAAGATAAAATAGAAGGTAACTTATTTTTAGGTAATCTAATAGATAATGAATTAGGCGATAATATGCTAAACATACTAGAAGAATTAATATCCATATCGGTGGGTGAGCGTTTCGAATTCGAAGAAAAAATAGATCAGTTTTTGATATTCAAAAAAAGTTAAGGATGTGAAAGGGATCGATATAAATATAAACCATGTTAATAGAATTTTTGAATTAACTGAACTCAACTTAGAGTGGTTTAAGAGATATCACTCCAATGAAATTCCCACTTATTCCTTTCTACTTGAAAGGAATTGTAAGAGAATAGCGTACTATTGTACTGTAAATTTATTAGGGAAATATACGGAAAAGGATATTGATAATAAATTAGATAGAATGTTTGAATCAATCGAAGTCTTAGAAGATATTACTTTAGAGAACAAGAAGAAACAAAAAAAGTATATTTATATAAAGAAATATAAGCATTATAATAAATAATTAGTCCTGTTCTGCTTCCGAGGAAATCCTATTAACCATATCCCCCATAGTTTTATTATTTATAGATTCATTTAAGAATTCATTATATAATATCTTATTATCATACTTCTCTGTATATCTAAAATAAACCTCATTTGATATAAGGTTTCTAGAAGGTGTAGCAGGATATTCGATATTTTCTAATACTTTATTATATATTGTTTCATTATCAAAGATAGGATTAGTTACTTCACAATCATAATCTATGAAGTTCTCGAAATCTTTATCATCTGCGTCTAATCTTCTGTCAACATTATCAGCATTTTTTTTCCTACTTAACATCCTTTCCTTTCTGATATCTCTAGGTGTGTTTATATAAATGACATAACATCTATCTCTTTCTTCCTTAGATAATAAAGAAAGACCCCTTGGTTCTTTAATGAAAAGGTCACATCTTTCGAATTCTTCTTTGGATGCACCATAATACCAATCACCCACGAATATATTATACTCGTGCCAAAAACCTTCTTCTATTTTATTTTGGAAATCTTCTTTGGTAATAAAGTAGTAATCTTCTCCTTCTACTTCTCCCTCTCTGTGTGGTCTAGTAGTATATGATACATTTCTTTTGAAACTTTTTTCAGACAAGTAGTTTGCGAAATAATCTTTACCTGATCCACCGTGTCCTAATAATATAACTTTATCTTTTTGCATATACATATATACAAAATCTTATATTTTGTTTACGAATCCAACAAAGGGAAATTAGTATTAGCCATTAATGATTCAATTTTTTGATCATCTATGTTACCCAAAAAGGTAGCTATCTTCTCGTTTAATTCCACAAACTTAGCTTCTAGATTTGTAAGATAATCCTCTCTTTCTTGTGTCCATTCTATGATATCAAAGGATTTCTCTATATCAATTTGATTATATCCTGCATTAAGAGGGTGTAATTCGGTTGTTTCCATTAACTTTGTTTCATTATCCCCTATTTTAACATTACCATATTTAAAATAAGTATAATACTTATTCGATAACTTACTACTAATATGGTTTTTTTTCTACGGTTTTATAACCAACGAAAAACTGAAATGAGGATGTAGTTTTCTTACCCATATAAGAGTGAGAGTTATTCCTTTGCATATGAGAACTAGAATCGAAAGATATAAATATTTTTTTATCTTTCTTTAAATCTTCTTTGGTATTTATATTTACTACATCGAGTGATAAATGAAATAGTTGATCTTTAAGATCTGATATCAATTTACTCTTTAGTGTTTTAGATAAGTAAGTATCTCTGTCGGATTCGAAGGTCTGTATACCTCTTTTCTTTGCTTCCTTCTTATCCTCTTTCATCTTAGCATATGATCGATACTTCTTCTGTGTGTCCACAAGTTGATCATATATATTTGTGGGAACTTATACAGAGAATATGGCATCCTTTCCGTCAAAGTCTTGCGACACCGTAAGTTCCTTAAATTCATAACTTTTAAGTGTACTATCAGGAACTTGAAATTCAATCTTATGTTTAATAGTTTCCATATATGTTATTTTATAGCAAATATACTTAAAATATTTAATATATAAATAAGAATGAGTAAGATTATAAAGATAAAAGATTACGACAAAGAAGTAGAATTTTTAGTAAACCAACACAGTGTATTAAATTCTTTATTAAAAGAAGATAAGGATTATATACCTAGGTTCACTTTAAAGGATATAGAGATATTCAATGACTTACCTGTTAACGAGCCTGTTAAGTTCTCTAATGACTTAATGATTAAAGCTATTAAATATGGTTTAATCATGCTTATCAACTATAAGGGAGCTAAGGATAAAAACTTCGCAGGTCACGAAAGGGTTATATACAGTTTAGTATTAGGTAGTAGTTCTAAGGGAAACCAACTACTAAGAGGATATCACTTAACAGGATGGTCAGTATCTCAAAACAACCATATTAATAAAGTATGGAGAATGTTTAGAACTGATAGAATACTTTCTATGACGTTTACAGGCTCTTTTTTCAGATTAGCCCCCGAAGGATACCAACCTAATGATAAGGGCATGAGAGGCGGTATTATAGCTAGGGCTGACTTTGATGAAATCAGAAGAAACCAAGACAAACTTGTTAAAGACCAACAGATCCAAGACAGAGATGAAGTTAGTCTGCAGCAAGAAGAAGATAACGAGTTATCAACTATTATAGTAGAAAATACTGATACGGTGGTTAATATAAATGATTTTATGGATAACCCTATTATACAACAAGTAGATGACTTAGATAATTTAAGAGTATCTTTCCTTAGGACAGTTTATGGTAATAAATACTTAGCTGTTATAGGTGCTATCGGAAAACCTGGTAATATAGTTAAAGTGAAAACTAAAAGTAAGTTAATCGGTAATTATAAAGTACTAGATAGTGCAATAGGACGTGAATTAAAAAAGATCAAAAATGTAAAAGGTAATGCCATTTTTGATCTTTATAAATTCGTTGAGAAGAAGTAATCCTTTATTTAAATTAAATCTGTCGCCTTGTTAACAACTATGTTAATAAGATCGGATGGGTGTTAGATCCTTTCTATTAATAGAACCTCTTTCTTTACTAACTAATTGTAAAACAGTATCTCTACAACCATCAGAACAATAGTGCTTTTGTTTTTGACTACCCCCATAATTAACCCAAAGTTTTTTACTTATCTTCTGTTCAAAAATAGTTGAACAAACAGAACACTCACGGGTTACTATTGGCTTTTCAACCGATTCTCTTTTAATGTTTATTTGAGTTTCTAAATGTTTTAATTCGTAACCACTTCCAAGTAGTTTCTTATTTGTAGGTAAAAGCTTTTTCCCAAGTTGTTCTGCAATAGCCAAAAGCTCACCGTTAAGATCTAAGTTGTTAGGTATAGTTATATTTATTTTTTCCATTGTTTAGTATTTTAGTATACTGTTAAAATTCTATGTAAAATTAATTAAAAATATCTACTTAACAAGATTTTTTTCAGATTCTTTAACATTCGAAATAGAATCACATAGATCCATCATATCACTAATTATATCATTTAAACTTTTACTCAATTTTACTATATTCTTACCAAGCAATCTGTTTTTATTGAATGTATTAATTCTTCTCTTTATTCGATTCCATTCATTTGTTTGATCTTTGGTAACATTATTGTTTTTAATTAAATTAAATGTCTTAAAATATAACGTTCCTTTTTTGTTAGAAATATCTTCTTCTAGTTGTTCTATATTGTTTAATGATGCTTCGAACTTCTCTTTTAATCTTTGTGGCTCATTTAGCTTAATACATAGATCATCACTCAGCTTCTTAATTGTGTTAAACTTATCCTTTAGTTCTTCTAATTCGAAGTCGTCACGATCTTCTTTTGCTTTCTTAACAAGAGAGTTTAGTTTGCTGATTTCTTTTTCTTTGTATATACTATAATCTTTATTAAAGTCAACTAAATATTTATCTACGTCTTTCTCTCCAAAACTAATATATAATTTATCCAAAGTCTTTAGTGATTTTTTAAAACTATTTCTATATCCGCTTTTCATTTTAGTAAATTTGTTTACGAATTCTTCAAAATTATCTAATAATCTAAGATCTTTGGTTAAGTCTAAGTATAATTTATCAATCTTATTGAATAAGATATTAGTTTTTCTTATATTATTACTAGTATATCTTTTTTTGATATTCATCATTATATTATTTCTATAATGATATACCATATATAATTCATCGTAATAACATTCATTTTCTCTTTTTTCTAAAGTATCAGAGATAGTATTATTAACTTCTGATATCTTAAAACAAATTTCTTTGAATTTCTGTTTTAATTTTTTCCTTTTCTTATTATAGAAGAAACCGATTAGAGAAACCACGAGAGTAATAAAAATAAAAAGAGGCATAATGTGTTTTGTTTCTTTTATATATTCAAAGAAGAAGCGTCCATAGTTACATATTCTAAAGTAATCAAATCACTTGGTACACTTTGGTCTAATTGATACCAACTTGATCCGAGCCAAAGTAAATAATCACCTTGTCTAGCAACATTATTACTTCTTGGTGTGATAGTGAATTTACTAGCCGATAATACACTCGTAACATCTAAACCACCATATGTAATCAGGCTTTGTGTACCACCCGATGCAGTTACACCCGTAACTTGTCTAAAGAAGTCATTAGCAACTGTAGTTAATATTAAATATTGTCCTGTTGTTGGTGCGTCTGCATTAGGAACTATTATTGTATTTGTCCCATTACTATTAACTGTTACTGCTGTTGTTGCACCCGCTACACCAAAAGTATAAACAGACGAAGGAACTTCTACACCGTTAACTAATATATCAATAGACTTATCACCACTTGGCTCAAATTGAATTGTTTCTGTTATTGCTATATCATTATCATTTGTTGTGGTAATTGCTCCAATATCCTTTTGTGAGTTTACTTTATATGTTGATTCGTATTGATACTCTACCCAACCCGTTCCAACACCTACATATCTTACTAATGATGATTCTAAGTTATCAAGTGTAGTAATCATACCAATTCTAGGATCAGTAACCTGCCATGCTGAATAAGACCAACCTGATGTTGCAGTACCCGTATATTCAATTATTCTATCTGCTAATATAGTAGTGTCAGGGAATTCCGTAACTGCACCTGTTGCTGATATAACAATCACGTCTAAATCAAGTGTTGTTTCTGTTAACAAAAATCTATTTGAGTCGTCGGATGTAGTTAGACCATATGCTGAGAAAGTCGATCCATTAAACTCATAATAACTTCCTGTTGTTGTAATTCCTGACCAAGTAACTCCTGATATATCATCACCTGTTAATATGAAATATTTATTATATTCTGTATTTAAATAATTTAATTGATCGCCAATAGCCGTAAATGAACTTACTGTTAGTCCATTACCTACATTAATTAAGTAACCATTAACTGATGATTGCCATTCTTCACTACCATTTCCACCAACTGAACCACCGCTAGAAGTAGGTAGGTTGTTTAACCTTTGGTCTAAGTAGTCTCCTGTGTATTGGAACGCCAATGCTTGTGGTCCTTCACTGTCCAAGAAAGCTTCTAATGCGCCTATACTAGCTGTATTTGTCCCATCTAAAGCTGAGGTAACAAATCCTAAGTTATTACCTGCATCACCTGGTGTTCTACTAGGTTCAAATTTTATAATACCTGAGTAATAATCTACATCCCAAAACGAAGTTAAATAATTCACCGCAGTAAGATTGGGTCTATACATATTAAATAAGAATCCATTAGAGGGCGCACCTGCTGCGTTAGTAACATCTGAAGGATTAATAAATGGTTTCACCCAACCATCAGATGGTACACAACCCGTGATACTAACACTTGGTGTTCCTGTGTCTAAAAACCAAGCTTGGTAGTTAGATCCTTGTAATGGGTACATTCTAACAGGAGAAGCTGATGTTCCAACCATAGTTAATGCATCATTTAACGCTGTTTCACTTTCTGCATCACCTAATGTCGCAGAATATGATATAGGGTCTACCCACACCTCTGTAGATTGAACATTATGTGCAGACTTATATTTTTCCCCCGCTATACTGTTATTTTCTTCGGTTAATACTTTACCTAAAGCGTGGTAAAATGCTGTTACTCTCTGTATTTCTTGATTACTAATACCCATTTTTTAATTCGTTTTATTTTATTTGATCTATGTCTATACTTCTAATAGCAGCTACTAATTTAGTATACTCATTTTTACTTAAATTTATATTTTGGATATTATCATCCGAAAATTTAATCGTCAATAAGAATATGTCTTCACTTCTGTCATTTTTAAATACTTTTAATACTTTTACGTCCATTTCATTTATTTTTTATTTTTATGTTCCTGCTGCTAAACTAATTTGTGATATATATCTAGCCTGTTTAGTGGTTTTAATACCAATTGCTATCCATACCCTACTGTAATTACCTACTGTACCCCATGTATAACTTATTGATTTAGAACCACCAGTAAAGTCATTTGTCAACGGTGCTGTCCTTCCTGAATAATCCCCTGTTACGTATATCCACTTATCAGGAAAAGTTCCTGCTCCTGCACTTCCACTATCATGACCAACTAATATCGCAACATCATCATCTCCTGCGTTTGCGTTGTTACCATTTTCTATTTCAAAGTCACTTTCAACTATATTAGAAGTGAACGTAAATGTTCCTGTGTTTGATACTGCTCCTAATAAAAAGTGTGATACGTACCACTTATAACTAAATAGGTCAACCGTAGTCGAAGCACTATTCGTACTAACTTGCGTATACACATCAAACGATTGAGTAGCACCTGCTCCTAGAGCAGAATAATCTCTTGCGTTTGTGATATTAATAGCAGGATTATATGCCGAATAATCTTCTCTTGGATAAAACATTTTATCGAATGCTACCTGTAAATAATCATCTCCTAATGCAGCAGTAGAATCCCATGAACCTGAGTTGAATGTTAAATCAGTGAAACTCAATCTTTTAGATTCATCCCCAACAGGATCAATTAAAGTTGTGTTTGTATATGCATATGTATCTATAAGTGCTAAAAAGGCAGTTGAATCAAAGTTAGAACTCTGACTCCAATCATAATAATTCGCTCTTGTTCTAGTTACAATACTTGTGTCTAAGTTATTAGATGTATTAACATCAGGTATATAAGCATTTGTTGTATTAATAGCATCACTAAATATCCAATCTATACCACTCACGTTATATGAGCTTGACCATCCATCAAAATCAGTGGAATGTCCATATGAAATATCCATATTAAAATTCAATGGAGTTAATCTTACTTGATTAGAAGTAGAATCATTATTCCAAGATGTCCCAACCCCTGTTGGGTATGATCTATCGTTAATATTATCTATCGTTAAAACACTAAATGTGAATGTTGAATTATCCGAGTAATATGATATACCTGATCGCCAAACTAATGTAGGTGAGGTTTCTTGTATAGTTACCGATCCTATATTTGCGCTTGATACATTTCCATCCGAATCATAAAAAATGTCGTTTTGTGTGAACGGATATGTGCCATCAGTAGAGTTATTATGTATTATCTCAACTGAAAATCTACCACCATCAGGTATTAAATTAATATTGCTTAGAGTAGCCGTAAAGGTAGCACTTGCTTTAAATCTATCACTATCAACAGAAAAAGAGGTAACATTTATAGTAAGTCCATTTAAGGTTGTTGAGTTAGTTCCAACTATTTGTGATACAGTTGATAACGAAGCACCTGTTCCATCATAGATAATAAAATCTAAAGTTGTAGTTTCATCAAAAACGGCAAAATCTGTTACTGTATAACTTACTTCTCCACTACTAGGTTCATTTAATACGGCTCTTGCTACTGAATCAAAACTAGTCCAATCACCTACTTCATATGCACCATTTGGTTTACCTATAAATCTAGATGTTGTTGCTTCAGGTGTAAGTGCTGCGTTTCCTTCATTAAAATAATCTTCGTATATAGGAGCAGGAATCCAAACTAAAACTGAATTGGGTTCACTGCCACTTTCTGCTAAAACACCCGTAGCTGTCCCTGAATTGGGTGTAACTACTGTCTGTCCTCTAAATATGATATTTTGAATATTAGAGAAAGAAGACCCCGTGTTAAAATCGGTTACTTTCAGATTACCAACACTACTTAGTTCTTTCCTTGTAACTATATCATCATCACCAATGGATGTACCTGTTATTTGTATCTGACTAGCAGATGCTAATATCAATTGACCGTTACCACTAAGTTTGTTTAGACTCACCGTAGTGTCTTCTATCTGTTTACCTTTTATTTTACCATCAGCCATATTTATTATGTGTATTTTCTTTTTCTATATATTATATTCTTAGATGCTAATTAATGAATTGACTAAGATTAAATCATCACTATCTAACCCACCCTCTGATACCCAATCTGTTCCTGTATCAGATATATCAATGCTTACATAGTACATATTATCTAAATCATCTTGGTATACTGTATAAAAATTGAAAGGTATTTCCTGTCCATTAATACTTAATGATGCTATACTTGATCTATCTTTAATGCTTGTTCCTGATAGTGTTCTTCTATATCTATCACTATCGTTAGGATCAACAGAAAAATCCGATCCGTCAAATACAAATTTGTTAACTACACCGTCTAATAAATTAAGTGAAACTTTAGATCCTACGTATTTATAAAAAGTAATAGTCGGCAAATTAGTAGGATTAACTCCTAAATTATTCATTATTCTACCGTCTTTAAATTCTATTCTATATTGTAATTTACCACTAACATTATATTGGTTGATTACATAATTCGACGAAGGTATAGTTGTACCTGAATTATTTTTAACAATTGGTTCATAAAAAGTAGAATAACTAGCACCTGTGCTAAATTCTCTTGGGAATATTACATCTACCATCTTAGCCGTATAATATGACCAAGATCCTGGAATATTCATTAATACTTCGTTTTCAAAATATTGTACTGCGCTTTGACTTCCTGTTAACCCCTTAGCTTCATCTTCTGTTATTGAAGAAATTGTTTCTGATTCAGCCCAAATATCTCCTAATTGTACATCCTCATAGTTGCTAAAATCTCTATCATCGAAGTATTTTACTATCTTCCATTCAGACCCATTCCATACAATTATACGGTTTATCTCAGTATCGAAATATAATAATCCCTTATCACTACCCGATGTGGGTGTAGGTCTTGTATTATAAGTAGCATTCTCTAATAATACACTCCTTATTTCATTTTTATTGAAATTTTGGTGTATGTAAATATTTTCGTAATATCCATTGTTATTAGGCATTTAAGGACGTAGTTTATTCTATATATTAAATATCCAATTTTAACTCATCAATTATTCTAAATAAGAAGTCGATAATTGCCTCTGTATCGGAAGAAAACACATCTTCTAAAATACCTTTCAGTTCAATAGGAACAATGTCGCCTTTAAGACCTTCGATTTCAGACTTAACATACTTAAATTTACCGCTACCATTAAGGTTTGGATTATTCTTTTCATAGAAGTGAACTTTCAGTATACAAACTCCTTCTTCTAGGAAGTCCACATCATTTAATTCCATAACATAATAATCATCTGATACCTCAGCTAGTTTACCTAACTTTTGTCCAAACACTTCACCATCCCATTCTAACTTTTCGTATTTCTTAATGTATCTCATATCTTATATATAAAAGTCCTATATTTGTATTATGTCAGAAAAAAACCCAAAAATATTTTTAACATCATACGAACCCGTTGATGCTGTTGTGATCCGATCACACGAAAAAGAACACAGAAAGATAAACCAAGTCTGCATTTATTTCCAACAGTGGTTTAAGAAAAATTTACCAAACAAAACAATACATGTTAATGAGCATAATGAGGATGAGTTTCATAGCGGTTTAATAAGCCCAAAGACTGCTGAAGATTTTTTACAATTCCTAAGTAAGAAAGGCTATGTCGTAGATGGGTTATTAGATATTGAACCTAATATTTTTGATCATGAAGATAGTGTTACAATAGATGAATACACAGGAGAATTATTAAACTCCCCACCAGATCATCTAGGAGCATGTAATCAATATATGAATGATCTTATAAATAAAAAAGAATTAGACAGCAAAGATTTCTATTCACTGTTTCTAATATTTGATTCCGAAGCATGGTTAACACGAAATGATAGATTAATAAATATGGATGCTGCTAAGGATTTATATAATCAACATTATAAAAGATTCAAAAGAATGAAAATTATTTACGATATTGAGAATTCTTAAAACTCTCGAATGTTAACATTTGTCTAGACGTTTTAGATCTTATTCCTGTCTTATCACTAAAAGTAGGCATCGGTGTTGAACCAAACCCATATGGGTAACTATGAGATCTATGTATAATTGGTTCATTATTATTCATACTTAAACCTTCTTCTGATTCAATACCACCTTCACCGACATCATTGTTGTTAACGAAATCCTCTACTTGTTCTTCTTCGGTTTCTTCGTCATCAGTTTTAAAATCTTCAATATCTTTTAATATTCTTTGAATTTCATTATTTGACCTAGGTGCAAATATTTCCATTGCTCCCAATTGATTTTTATTGAAGTGATTGAAATTCTTAAAATAATTTAGTCTTGTTTCAGCAGGTTTAGATTCCATAGAATATATATTAAACCTTACTAATCAGATATTCCCTTTATTTTATTGACTCTTTTTAAGTGTCTGCCACCCTCGAATTCTATATTCAAAAACTTATCAACACATTTAATAGCTTCTTCTGTTGTGATGAATCTACCTGGTAAGCACATAACATTAGCGTTGTTATGAAGCCTAGCAAGTTCTGCTATCTCTTCTTTCCAACATAATGCACTTCTTACGTTTATATGTGAGTTTGCTGTCATGTTAATGCCATTTCCACTACCACATATAAATATTCCTAAACCATGGAAACCTAAATAGTCACAAGCACTATGTGCGAAATCAGGATAATCACAACTATCTTCATTATCGCACCCCACATCTACAAATCCTATATTAGAATTGTTAAGATATTTAATTATTTCTTGTTTTAATGAGTATCCACCATGATCACATGCTAATACTACTTTGTTTACATTTTTAATCATTTAATATTACTTCTATTTTTATATCTAATATATAGAAAATATATTAAAATGTTTTAAAAATCACCACCTTTTAACTTCTTATAATCCTTAACGTTTTCGGAATACGTGAGTATATTCCAAATCGCTAATACAGCGAATATGAAACCGAAACCTATAAAATCGATTATATCCAAACCAAAGCCCATAACAAATAATACCAAGGTAAAAAATACCAATTGGTTTCTAAAGATTCTGTGTTCTTTTAATTTTTTCATAATATTTATTTTATTATTCTAACCTTTTTTGAAATATTGTTTGGATCATTAGTATTCTTAACTACATAATGTGATATATGAGAAAATTCTTCATGGTCTAAATTATGGATAAGATCCTCTATTTCTTTAATGTTCTTTTTATCGTCATCAGAAAAACCTATCTTAGCCATCATCCCAACTGATTTAGCAAAGTTATTTACCCTTCTTTTAAAGTCAATTAGGACTTCTCTCTTAGCTTCTTCAGGAGATTCGGGTGAACCACCACGGGAATCAGCAGATACTCCTATATACTCACAATTAGATAAGTATTCAGTAACTAATGGATTATCTGTGAATATTTCTTCTGTTGACACTTTACTAAAGTGGTCAGAATTATATTTCTCGAATATGTATATAAATTTAAGTAAATTATTATACATTATAAATTTTTGATCATCAGAAAGCTCAGTGTTAACAATATACTCGACTCCTTCTTTGATGATATCAGGTTCGTGTCCTCTTGCGGTAATAATAGAGAATAAACTTCCGTTTACAATACATTCGATGAAATCGTTCCAAGAAGGTCCGTAATTTTTTTCCAATAATGTTTTTTTAGTGTCTCTTATAAAGGCTCTTGGGTCGGGTCTATCCATAAAATTACGATACGCTCTGTCAAAATCAATAGAATCATTTATCATCGGATATGATACAATAATATGACCTTTATATTTGAATTGTTTTTTTCCTATGATAGATCTATATTTAGAAAAATCATGTGTTTCTATACCAACCTCTTCATCCTTGTCATTAAGAGCGATTATCTCAGATGACATATTTAGGATATTATCATCCCAATCGAATGCATAAAACAAAAGTGTATTCTTATCATTCATATTACAAAGTTAAGAATTTTATATTAAATAGGTAAATTTACTTTACTCAGTGTCTTATTTGATACGTGTGTATAAACCTCAGTAGTTTTAGAAGATGAGTGTCCAGCTATTTTTTGAATAATCCTTAGATCAGTACCTCCTTCCAATAGATTCGTGAAGGAAGAATGTCTGAGTGTGTGAAACGAAGAACCATTGTTGATATATTTCTTGTATATTTTTTGACAACTACTAACTGAATACTTTTTTGAATTCTGACCATTAAATAAGTAATCAATCGGTTTATACTTTCTCCAATAATCCCTTAGTAATTTTAACACAACATTAGATAATGGAACAACTCTATCCTTTCTACCCTTAGTATTTTTAATACAGATCAACATCTTATCTGAATCGATATCTTCTATTTTAAGATTAACTACTTCAGACACCCTAAGTCCCACCGAATATGTTAATGTTAATATAGTTTTATGTTTTAGGTTGGGTATCTTAGATAACCTACCTTTTATTACTTCCCCATCGAGAACTTTTGGTAACTTCTTTTCTTTCTTTGGTCTCTTGAAAGAAACTTTATCATATTTTTTATTAAGACCAAATTTATATAAAAATCTAATCGAATTAATCACTTGATTCTGCTGTGATATAGATGTAAATTTGTAATTATCAAGATATGATTGAAAATCACTCGATCTTAAATGTTGTGCTGATTTATTCTGTGATTTAAGAAATTCATTAGTATAATATGAATAACATTTAATTGTATTCTCAGAATAATTAAGATATTTAAGTTTTTTTACACAAATCTTTAAAGTTGACTTTCCTTTCTCATTCATAATGAATTAATTAGAAGTTATTACATATATAACATAGTTATAGCCAATA
>Ga0136601_1000135_pt1 | contig 37060 bp, 61 predicted proteins | sample AntRauMFilla2699_FD_181020 | JGI IMG/M metagenome (GOLD analysis project Ga0136601, IMG submission 181020) | Saline lake microbial communities from Rauer Islands, Antarctica - Metagenome Filla 2 #699 | ecosystem: Environmental > Aquatic > Non-marine Saline and Alkaline > Saline | place...
AAACCAAGACTGGAACCAAGACTGGAACCAAGACTGGAACCAAGACTGGAACCAAGACTGGAACCAAGACTGGAACCAAGACTGGAACCAAGACTGGAACCATCAAAGCAGGACAGCCAAAGAAATTCAACGGCGAAACAACTCAAATAAGAGTTGTCATACCAATTGAATTCAAAGCAGAAGACAGCAAAGAATCGGTAAGGATCGGAGTTGTATCCGAAGCAACAGGAACTCCGAAACTTTCCGAGTTATACCGCCGTATGAGACAGCTATGGTATCAAACTCCAAAGAGGGTAAGGGATAAGATTGACGCTATATAACCAGCATCTTGCATATATAGGGAAGAAATTTCTCTTTTAAAACATTGGTTTGGATCGTTGCGAAATTTTAACTAAAAAAAATATCCAAATATACCGAGTAAAGAAGAGGGTAAGGGATAAGATTGATGCTATATAACCAGCATCGCGCATATATAGGGAAGAATTTTCTCTTTTAAAACATTGGTTTGGATCGTTGCGAAATTTTGACTAACTAAAATATCCAAACATACCGAGTAAAGAAGAGGGAAAAATGAAAGAAAAAAACATTGTCACAACAGATTTTAAAGAGGCAAAGAACCATGTTGATACATTCGTGAAAAAAAAACAGGACCGAGTTAATAGAAAAAAAGAGAGAGTTTCAAGGCAACAAAAACAGTTTCAGACAACGACATATAGTCAGCCATTGACTGAAAAAGGGAGAGAGAATTATGAAAGAATATTTGGTCACGATTAGTTTATTATTAACTTGCTGCGGAACTGATGATAGTTCCGATCCGGCAACAGATATAAATAAACAATCAAACAAATCAACTAATGCTTTATACCTTGAGAATTTCGAAGATCTTCCAGACTGCGATGACAACAACGAAAATCAATTGGTATATGTAAAATCAGATGGCCTATTCTATAACTGCATCGCGCATATATGGGGAAAAGTTGAGATAAAAGGAAATGCTGGAAAAAATGGAACCGATGGAGAAAATGGAGTTGATGGAAAAAATCAGCCAGAAAATGTTTGGGAAAACCCTGACAACGGAGAACTTTGGACCATTGGTGGATCAACAAAAATAAACTTTGTAAATTGTGGCGAAAATTTCCGCTTGCCGACTAAAGATGAATCCCTTGATGCATTATCGCTAGGATTGTATCAACATGCTTCAACAGTCAGCGGAAACACAACAATGTTTACTGGCGACACATTTTACCACGATGGAACCGCTCAAACGGTACGCTGGAAGATTAGAAACCTCAACGGATCATATACATCAACTTTTTCAGCCGATGACAGCACTAGTTATGGAGTTTATTGTGTTGAAAAATAAAGAAATGATCGTTCATAAAAGACCAAACGAAAGTAACTTTGATCAAGTTCACAAAAACAGCGATAGGAGGTTATTAAAACATAAATCAGGCTATTATTCAGTGATGGAAAGTAATGACTGCGTTCATTTTGGATATAATTACGAATTAGCATATAAATTTTACTCGAAAGGAAATGTGTAATGAAGATTTTAAACTTAATGATCATTTTTTTAATGATTCAATCGTGCGGTTCTGTTTGTGAAAAAGAAAATAGCTGTTCATCTAATTCTGATGAAAAATCGGAGCCGGAAGAAACAACAGAAGAACCAAAAGAAGAGGTAAAATGGGAACTTTCAGACATTGATGATGCAAATTTGCTATGCCAGGTTGATGAATATTCTGATGACATGAATTATATCAAATACTGTCAATGCAAAATTGAAATTATCGCTCAACGATGGTCATTTGAACGTCACAAAAGACATGCATTTGTGATCAACAGAGGTTTATCGGATTCAGGAATTCTTAGTCAGTGTGAAGATTATGCCTTTGGCGAAAGTGATGAACTTGAGTTACCAGAACTCCCCGAAGATGTAATTGAATCTATCGAAGATGATCTGATTGCAGAAGAGGCTTCTGAATGATAAAAAAATCGGCAATTTCTATTACTACAGTGATAAGACACTTGAAATTTAAAAAAAGACCAAAAATAGGCCAAGGATGGCCTTTTATCCTTGCCAAACCAGCATCGCGTATATATAAATGTGAAAATATATTTCACAGTCGGTAAAAAATGCCAAAAACCAAAGTTTGTTCTAAATGCGTAACCAGAAAAAAAATAGAGTTCTTTTATAAGTTAAAGAGAACCAAAAATGATGGTTCTGTTTATTTTTCTAATCGACCAGAATGCAAATTCTGCATTAAAAAAATTCGAAAGGATTATCATGCCAGATTATCTAGTAATTGACATTGCAACAGAAGCCAACGATGAAGCCGAAACATATTTCAGTGAAGGTTATTGTGATCACAAAGTTGACCGAAGATTGAAAGATCAAAAAAAGATTGAACTCCACAAAAAATCATTATTAGCAAATTCTGCAAATAAATGGTGGCTTGGAAAAATCAAATACATGAATTGTGAGTTTTTCAATTCAGAAAAAAACAAAGAATTTGCCATGGCAGATGAAAAAGAACTTCTCGATGCATTCTGTTATTGGTTGGAAAATTCAGGTGAAGTTGTCAGTGAAATTACAATGGTTGGCAAAGAATCAAAAAATTTTATTCAGCCATATCTAATCGGAAGATTAATGCGATGGAATCTTGGTTTGCCATGGTTCATGATTAACAGACAAATACCAGATATAGATGAAATATTTTCACCCTATGGCAGAAACGATCAGGTAACAAATATAATCGATTATGCTTGGGGTTTGCAAATCGAAGCCGATCTTGAATACCTAAAATCAGCCGATCGCAACGAAAATAAATCTGCAAAAATTAGAAGAGAGATTTCAACAGAGATCATGTCAAGATATCAACCATATGTTCAAGGAGGTAGAGGAAATGTTTAACCAGTCAATCGTTATCGGAAGATTAGGTCAAGATCCGAATTCAGGACAAAGCGGTCAAAATCCATGGTGCAACTTCTCGTTAGCTACAACAGAAAAATACAACGATGAAGAACATACCGAATGGCATAGCATTGTTTGCTTTGGAAAATTAGCAGAAGTCTGTTCAACACATTTAAAGAAGGGAACACTTGTTTGCGTAACCGGAAAACTGCAAACAAAAACCAGCGAAAAAGATGGAACCAAGTATGTCAAAACATCAATCATCGCTCAAAAGGTCAAGTTTCTAGGGAAGCCTAAAGGTAAAAGTGAATCTGATGCCGATATTGGATATCCATCCGGTAGCAACCCAGAGGAAGAAATACCGTTCTAATGGGATACACAATAATTACAGAAAATGACTTTTCGAATTCTCCAAAGATTTTTTTTAGACCGTCAACGCTGGTTAAGGTCAAGATAAGATCCATCAAGAATAGAAAAGAATTCACAATAGTTGAGACAGACATTTTAAATACAGAGTACGAAGGAGGGGAATACAATTTTGTTTTCAAAAACGAGACTACAAAATTAAAAAACTTCATAAAACAATTCTCTGAAGATGAGAAAATGTCTGAATTGATAGGTGTGAAATTTACTGGGGTTGCTGGTCCAATTGTAGATCGGAAAAATGAGCAATACCAAAATCTAAACAATATAAAGAAAGATTAAATATGAGTGATATTTCTTGGGCAAAACTATTGGATGAAAACCGGCTATCTGTTGAAACGCTATGGCAATTAACAGCAAACATAATATTCGATGGTAAGGAAATATCACAAACACAACACGATCAAATGAGAAAAGCATATTTCATGGGGTTTTCTGAATGCTTTAAAGTCATGACAGATTTTGCCAGTGATCTTTCAGAAGATAAAGCTTGCGACTTCTTTTCAAAAATAGGCTTGGAATTAAATAAGTTTGTTGACGATGAAATCAAAGAGTTCAAAGAAAGGACAAAATCAAATTGATATTAATAGGAATTGATCCCGGAAAAGATGGAGCGTTCGCAAAGATTGGGATAGGCGAACCAGTGTGCATGACTATGCCTGAAGATATATATGAAGTGAACGAATTCATATCAAAATCTAAAGATGAAAATCTTGATCAGATTCATGTATTCATCGAAAAGGCGCAAGCCTACCCAAAACAAGGAGTGTCATCTAGCTTCAACTATGGCGCCGGCTATGGAACCCTCTGCGGAATTTTAATTGCAAACAAGATTGCATTTACAGCCGTACCAGCAAACCGCTGGGCAAGAAGAATGCATATTGGCGCGAGCAAATCGACTTCGAAAGAAAAGAGCCTTGAGGTTGTTAGGAAGATCTTTCCTAATGTGAACTTGCTTGCTACCAAGCGAAGCCGTAAACCCCATGAAGGGATTATTGACGCGCTCTTGATTGCTGAATATGGGAGAAGATTACTCAACGGAGAACAGGTTTAGATGAATGAATATATAGGCTCAAAAAGCCATCGACAGGCTGTTCATATTCTTAATGCGATAATAAGAGGTGAAACTGTCCTTTACTGTAAATTAGAAGGAAGCTTCATAATTAAATCAGAAAAAGTCAAATCAAAAAAAGATTCAACAACAAAACAGATTTGGTATGACGAACAATTGGGAGCATGGAGAAACATTGACCATTTCCTTGATGATTAAGAACTATGACAATTGAAATAAAATTATATGGGAAATATTTAAACAATGACATTTGAACTAAGACCATACCAAACCGAAGCTGCAACCAAGGCAATAGAAGATCTAAAGAAGATTGATAAAGCATCAGTTCTAATGCCAACCGGCGCTGGTAAAACTGAAACTATGATCAAGATATGCGAACTATTCCTTGCAGAGAATCGCTGTTCAATAATGATCTTATCTCACTTGGGAGATCTAACAGAACAGACAACAGATAGATTCAAATTAAGATCACCGAAAATAACCACTGGTATTTTTCGAGCACAACAAATGCCTGGTTTCAATACCGATGTAATTATATCAACCATGCAAACCGCAAGAGACGTTAACAAATCAGAACGTCTTAACAAAAAACTTTTTAAAGATGTAAAGTTGTTGATAATAGATGAATGCCATTATTTGTTTAATGAAAGTTATGACAAGGTTTTCGACAACTTCGAAGATTGTAAGATTGTAGGTTTCACCGCAACGCCGTTTAGAAAAAACAAATTGATGACAAACTTCTTTGACAAGATAAGTTTTTCAATATCGATGCAAGAACTTATTGACATGAAGTTTCTTGTTCCACCAAAACTAAAGATCATCAAAACGGAAACCAACACCGTTCCAGAACTAATGGCAGCGGTAGCAAATACCTACAAACAATTTGAATCTGGCAACTCATCAATCGTCTACCTGAGAACCATTGAACAGGCTGACATAATGAGAAACATCTTCGTTGAGTTGGGAGTTAAAGCAGAATCGATTCATTCCCAATTGGGAGAGACAGAAAGAAAAGAAAGGATATTAAAATTTAGAAACAAAGAGATTGACGTTCTAACAAACGTTGATGTTCTTACCGCTGGATTTGACGCTCCACACATTAAATCTATCTTCATGCCTTTCAAAACAGATTCAGTTACTCAATACTTACAAAGGATCGGAAGAGGACTAAGACCACACAAAGATTCAGGCAAAGAAGAATGCGTTGTTTATGTTCATGGTAGTGAGCCAAAAATATTGGAAGGGTACTATGAGCAAATTCAACAGGAAGCATTACAGATAAACAGAAAGATAGAACGTGACAATTCAAGTCATACCAATGAACTCGATTGGCTGGAAATAAACGACAAAGATTCTTCTGAATATGTTTGGTGTCAAAAGGTTTGTGAAGTTGTGAATGAAATGGAAAAGATTGGCATGACAAACTTTGCCAAGGAACTTGATGACAAAAGGTTTCCTTCCGAGTTCCTGCAAAACTTCGAAGATCTAAAAAGAAATCTTCCTATCAGAGAAATAAAAATTCCTCACGGCGATAGACCGTTGACAGAAAAGCAATTTTACTTTTTAAAATATCATGGCTTCGAACCAGCGATGACAGAAGGTTTGAATCGGCGTGAAGCGAACATGATGATAAGAAGCATCAAGAAAACCAACACCAACAAATACACAATCGCAAACGGAAGATATGAAGGTTATCACGTTAGCGAACTCCCATACAAATACGCTGAGATTGTAAAGAGAACACAACCACAATCTCTTGTAGCTTGCATGATAAAGAATTGGGAAAAAGAGTATAGAACGACTAAGAAGAAATCTAAAAAGAAATAACTATTTTACATTGACTGCGATTGAGACACCGTTTTTTTCTCTCATCTCATCAATGCTCTTAACTCGTTCCTTGGTTGGTTGAACTTCTCCATCTAATTCATCCAATGCTTCCTTGTTTTGTTTTTCCCTCATAGCATGGATGGTTTTGAATTCTGGAAAAGATTCTTTAAAATCCTTGTACCTTTGTTCGACAAACTCAAGATCAAATGATTTATCGGATGCATCGACTTGACGTTCTGGCTTTGACTTAGAAAGTTCTAGGTCATGGTCATCATAAAAAACCAATCGCCAATCTTCATAAGAGGCAACCATTTCTTTTCGATCATCTTTAGATAAAGAGCGAATGAAGTCAGACTTCAAACACTCATCACCAATTGAATTTATAAAACCATGGAAACTAGTAATCTTCATATCGATTTACCTTCTAATCAAATTCAGCAAAAGGATTGATTGGCGTCAAACCACCATCTTCATCAATCTCAACATGGCTGTTAGAGAACAATGGTTCAAAAGAAAAACTTTCTGGGTATGGAGTTAAAAGGTCAAACGCTGCAAGCAAGTCATAATCATCAGGAACATCCGATGGAATTGTTTCGCCGTGAACTCTATCGAAAGTATACTTAGCACCGTTAACATCATCATCCCAAAGGGTTGAGTAAACCGAATGATCACGCCTTGGTCCATACCCTCCCCAACACATAAGAGATTGGGGTTGTCCTCGTTGACAGTTACCGGCTTGGCTCCCAGAATATGTATCACCCAATCCAACCAAAGCATGGCCTAGTTCGTGTGTCCATGTTCCGTAAGCAACTTCATTATATATCCAAGTCTGTGCTGTCGTTGCGTAACTTCTACCAGAACCATTGAGAAGGTTAATGGTCAAGTGTTGGTTGGTGCATGTAAATTCAATATCGGTTGTCAAGTCACGATCGATAGTTTTGAACACTCTAAACCACGCAACAGTTGATAACTCTGCCCAAAGCTTTGCACGTTCAAAATCTGGTCTGGAAGCATTCCCTCTCAAACAAATCTTGAAAGTATCTTCGTGTGTCTTTGCAAGTGAGCATGAGCGCAAAGCAGAATCAGAAAAAGTTCTGAACCCAAATGCACTGGTCGAGATAAAGAGTAAAAGAAAAACTAATTTATTAATTCCCATCCTGAGCCTCTGTCGCATAAAAGTTTGGAGCCATAGCCGGCACACCCTTTGGCAAAAGTTTCAAAGCCTGGGCAGTCGGCAAACTAGATATAGCCTTCACCGGACCTTTTCTTAATACGTTCGCACCAAAGCCGATAATACCATCTGAATTAAGATCAACAGCCTTGACTTGTTTCGCCGCTTGTGATGCAAGATCTTGGTTAAGTTTCAAACCATCCTTGAATACATTTATTTCATTCTGAAGAGTTTTGGCCACGTTCCTCAACTCAGCATCGGCAAGCCTCAAATCTTGTCCCATCTTCTCAGCCGCTTCCTGACCAACCCGCTCTTGAGCCTTACGGCCAAGCAATCCAAGCCCAGCCTTCTTTGCCATGTCACCGAACCCGCTAACTACCTTCCCAAAGAGAATGGCCGTAGCGCCCGTTCCTAGCCCGATGGCAGCGCCTATTGCAGCATCTTCGCTTCGCTCCATTAGATCACCCTCGGAATGCCCGAACCCACTGACAGCGCCAAGCCCAGAGCTCTTAGCAACCAAAGAACCTCCACCAGTACCAAAGGCAGTCGCAAGAGATCCAGTAACGGCACCTGATCCAAAGGCAACTGGGTTTGCTCCCTTCGCTAAATCGACAACTTCCCGGCGCTGATTCGAAGCATTATCGTATACATCGCCCATGGATTGCTGTTTTTCTTCATCGTTCTCAAAACGGATCTTATCCCAATCCGATTGGCCTAAGCCACGAACCCCAACGAGCGAACCAACAGATTCAGCCGCTCCCGCAATTTCATCATCAAAGCCCGCCGCAAGGTTAGAATAAAAACCCTTGTCAAACGAATCACCAGCGGAAACATTACTCATCTGTTCGCGCTTAAGCAATTGTTCTTCGAGTTGAAGTTCTTCCAACTCCAAACGCTTTAGTTCATCTTTAGAATTATTTAGATCCATTCATCAACTCTTGCTTTCTTTTTCTGATTTGCTCAAGTCTATCTTTGATCTGATCTTCAGATTTTGAAACAACTGGCGCACTAGATGGTAGAGATAAATCTTTACCCAATAGATCCTTGTTCTTCCGAACACGAATGTCATTCACCAAATCGCTAACTGGTATTCCCAAGTTTGCAATGCGAGACGCCAAGAATGCTTTTAAGTTTTGAAGCTTCTGACGTTTCATCTCATCAGAATCTTTACTCGTTGGAGCCAAGGCAAGGAAAGATTTATCTTCATCCTTGTTAACAACAGCACCAGTTTGCAATCGAGACAGGTTGTCACGGTATCGCATTCTTGCAGTTGTAAAATTAGTGTCGCCAATAAAACTATTTGCAGTGTTACCAATACCGCCGATTATTGGAATATCACTTTTATACATCTCTTCTGAAAATGCCTTCACAGAACTTTTAGATTCGCCAATGTTCTCTTCCATATCGATGACAGCTTCTAACGCCTGGGATGCAAGCATTACATCTCTTTGTTGTGGAGAATTTAATTTTGACATTGCGTTTTGAACACTGCCTTTACTACCATCACCCTCAAGTTTAGCCTTGTAACCCTCAAGATCGAGCCGATGTTTTTGGCGCATTTTTTCCAAAAGAACTTCTTGGTCACGGCGATACTTTTCAAGTTCGGCCTGGTTGTCAAACTCAGCCATATTCTCGAAAACTCTAACCTTGCGTTCTGCAAGTTGAGCCTCTTTTTTTGCAACAACATCTTTCATATCTATCAAGGATTTTAATTTATCTTCACGCTTTGGAGCCTTGATATATTTGCTGGTGTTTGAACCTGTGAGGGTATCAACCAAACCAGACATTGCTGTGAAATCAATTTGAGGAATTTCTTTTCTGTTTTCAAACTCAGAAATCTTTGCCTTCAAATCATCAAGAGCCGAACGTTCGCCTTGAGTGTTTTTAAGAATGTCATCTGTTAATTGTTTGTTACGATCCCTAATCTTCCCAGGAAAATCATTTGCATATTTTACATCTGGAAAAGGATCTGAAAAATCAGATGACGGCGCACCCTTCATCGATACTTCTTTTTCAGGCTTAGTCGATGCATCAGACTTTTTAGCACCACCACCCAACACACTATCTAACGCCGCTTGCTCTTCATCAGTCAACCTTAGATCAGCACCGCCGAAGGAAAGATCTTGTTGCGGTTCTGGAAAAGGCTGAATAGGAGCGCTTGGCGTAATCCCAGCTTCAGCATATAGATTAGCCTCAACTTCAGGATTAACCATCAACGGCGTTGGCACTACCTGAATTGCTGGTGAGAACGGAAGAAGTTGCTGTTGCGGTTCTGGCTCATACAAACTCTTGTCTTTAACTTCATCCCACGTCAAACCTCGAACGGTTTTAACTCCACCGGGAAGGAGTTGCTGTTGCGGTTCTGGCTCATACAAACTCTTGTCTTTAACTTCATCCCACGTCAAACCTCGAACGGTTTTAACTCCACCGGGAAGGGATTGAGATAAAATATATTCTTCCTTTTCCTTCTCAGTCAAAGAATCAAAATTATTTGGCTTCAGTCTCATTCCCATTGGATCACCTTATGCAATGCTACTTGCAAAGTTGTTGTTAGGATCATAGTTCTGTGCCATTGGCATAGGCTTTTTCGCACCGGCTCCACCAGCACCAGAAAACAAATTCTGATTTGAAGCACCAAACTGCGCTCCCATCATTCCACCCTGTAACATCTTATCAAACTGACTTGATGTTTGAATATCCATATTCGGATTGATCGCCTGACCAGTCTGCATTGATAGCAATGGCGCAATCTGCGAATACTCTGCATTCATCATGTTGTTAGCATCCGCTTTGCGTTGTGCTTCAACGTGTTTCATTCCACCCAGTCCAGCGCCTACTAACGCGCCAATTCCTGCCGCCGCTCCCATATTAACCCCCAAACATATTTCCAAAGTTTAAACCAAGAACCCCTGTTCCCTTACCTAATGGACCGCCTTGAGAATTCGCCGCCGCCCGTTTCTGTGCTTCTGACATTTGACTACCACCGAGAATGCCCGCCCGTTGATTGAACAAGTTATTCTTGGTTGCCAAGTTCGCAGCATTTTCTTTGAGCCGATTTGATTGCGTTGATTCTTGAGCACGAAGCAATGCATCCTGGTCGGCTGAAAGTCCCGCTCTGCGTTCGGCGCTAACTCCAACCTGTTGACCAGGCAATGCACCCGCAACGTTAAGCTTGCGCGATTCATCTTCGCTGAGAATTCCAAGCCTTGCCAATGCACCACCGCGCCTAGCATCTTGTTGTTCCCTAAGACCGGCTGACCTACCAGCCGCTGAAAGACGTTCCCTGGAACCCGCTCCCAAACCACCCTGTTGAGCAAGGTTTGAAAACTGTTCCGCTTGCGCTCTACTTTGATCAGCATAAAGGTTTTCCATCAAACCCTTTTGCTCTAGTTCTTGTGCCTGAAGTAAACTCTGTGCCTGGTTACTTGGTCCTTGCGATTGAGCAAACGTTCTAAGAAATTGAACGTCACCATCTGCAACCTTCAAACCCTTTTTCAATTTATTGGCAATCGTTGTCGCTTTGATGGCAGAGGTTTGTTTAATGTTACCGGGAGAATATTTTTTAAATAATTCGTCAACTTCTTTTTTACGATTATCTTCAGCTTTCTTGGCTTGTTCTTCAGCCTTCTTTTTTTCTTCCTTTTGACGGAACCCGAAAAGATCAGCCGGATCTTGTATTGATCGATACTGATCAGCTAAGTCTTTTCCGCCCCATTTCTCAACGAGTATGTTCGATGGAGTTTTAAGCCCGCCGCTACCGCCAGTCGCTCTTGTTACAGTTCTACCTGCGCTCTTTGCAGCACCACCCATTACACGAACTCCTTTTCAAACCATATAAGTGTTCCATCCGTTAGAAACACCTTGAACCCGTAATTCACTATCGCCTTGATCGATTCGGTAGCACCAAAGGTTTTAGGATCAACCGATGTAACAACCTTGCCACAACCCCGTTCCTTAGCTACAACGCAAATCTCATCACACATATCTGATGCAATTCTTGATTGCCTCTTTTCTGGTATGACATATACATCAGTAATATAACACATTTTATCAAGAAACGAGTAACTAGCAAACCCATACTCATTTTCAATAATATCTGCGTTTTCCCTTTCTTTTATATACTCGCCATAAAAACTCTTTTTCATATTAATAATATCCATAGTCATCGCCCGAATCAAAGTCATTATAAAAAGAAAGATCAGGGTCAATGTTATCATCTTCATCAGGGATCATTTCATCCAAGACTTCTCTCATCAGAATTCTCTGCCTCTCAAGTTCATCCTTGTAATCCATCAGTAAAGGATTGGTTTCTTTGCGAGCAATCTTAACTCTTATGTAGCAAAAAATGAACTGAATGAATTCTGGTATGTCAATAACATCGGTGAGTTCAACCACCCGTTTTGCATTCCTGATGTAATACATCTTCGCGCTCGTTGCATCGCTAACGGTTGGCTCTGGGTACCAAGTAATCTTGGGACCAGCCGCCAAAGAATTTTCAATGTCATAACGGTAAACAGGATTAGAACTAGAATCTTCAACAAACTTTTTATCTTTGTTCTTGATTCTCTTGATCTCATATTTTTTGTTCGCGCTCTTAAACTGGAAATGACGAATCTTGTTTGCATAAATATCGGCTGGCAAATCAGATGTTTCTTCACCGGCTACAATCGCAATAAGAGCTGATGTTATGAAGTAGTCCTGATAGAGCGAATGAATCTCTGCCTCGCATTCATCAATGGCTTCGTTGGTGTAATCAAGGTACTCGCTATCATCAACAAAGGTTTCTTCCTGAGTATCCATCTCAGACTGAATCTTTTCTTTAACTTCCGAGTAAGTCCAAAGCTTTTTAGTCATGAGTTAAAACCTATCTGTCAATTACAAAAGTACCTGCAACAAATCTAATAGTCGCAGCGCCCGTTGTCGTTATGTCAATAAACTGATTCGTAAATAAATTATAATTGAATGTCACACTTCCCGCGCCAATCTTAGAAGTCAAGATTACATCTTGGGGTTTGAAGCCAAGCCTATGCTCATAACGTAAGTTTGTAATCGCCGCTGGAATGTCCACAGTAAAATGCTCACCATCAAATTTGGTGAAGAGATCATTCGAAACAAATTCCCTGATACGGTCAAAGTTTTCCCGCGCAATCTCATCTTTAGTTTCAGGAACAAATAGTTCTAACCTCTGTGATGACATTAGGCGTTCTCCCCAATATCACCAACTCTAAATGCCGTATGGGAAGCACCAAAGACTTCGTAAATAATTACATATCCCTCAAGGTGAAATATCTCATCCTGACGAAATTGTTTTATTAACCAGATGGCTTCTGATCCATCAACGAGTTGGTTAGATGAATCGATAACAGTTAAGACTGTATCGGTTGCAACACTAATGGATATGCCTATTAAAGAAGTCCCAATGTAAATCTCACCATTGACAAGATTAGATGGAAATTCACCACTATCTAAGGTTATGGTTTGAGCCCCTGCATTTACTGTTACAGAACCAAGTGAATCTGAGTTGGCAACGATGGCAAAAGCATTTGTGTAAACCACCTGCTTAAACGTACATCGAAGTGATCTCTTTGGAAATCTTCTCATACCTGTTGCAGTTGACGGAGCGTTCCAAACAAATTCAGGATCTCCCCAAGTAAAGAAAGGATCTCCCCATTCAAATATATTTCGACTTACAATCTGCTTTAAATCCCGCTTGGCTCCACTGTCATCATTAATGGATCTTGGAAGTATAGAAACGTTACCAACTGACTTGATAAGTGTCAGAAGTTTGACAACCCATTTTCTTCTGTATTCAGAATCGAAAGCAAAAGCGCATGAAATGTATTCATAAATAACCGCTTTGGTTTCCCATATATCAGCGTCAACACTAGCGTTAACAACCGGATCAGAGGTAAGTGTATCGCCGTGAATGAACGTATAACCAAGCCTGTCTGATCTCAGAAGGTTTCCATCAATAACATCTAATGCAGTAGGAGAACCATTGACACCGTAAACATATGAAGTAAACGTTCCTTCACCATTAGGAATTCCCCAGTGAGGATCATGAACCCAGATTATGTCATTATCATCAGCGGAAGATGAAGAACTTAGCGCCCAAAAAACCCGATCATTAATTGGATCATAAGTCCCGTAAATCCTTTTCTTCATCTCAGAGGTAGAGATTGCAGACTTGTAACTAGAATTAAGATGGTTGGTTATCTTGGTGGTATTGAAACCATCCGTAAAATAGAACCCATCAAGAGCCGCAAAATAAAGCCCGTCTTTTACCGGAACAATACTATCGTGAGAGATACAACCAACCGTATCATCTACAACCCTAACCCTAGTAAACCCACGGCCAAGATCATCAACAATACCCTCGAAACGGTAGGTTTTATTTTCGCTGAATACGATTGGATAAACACCAACAGAACCACCACCCGTTATATCTCCATCAATATCGACAACGAATGAACCAGGACTAGAATCAAGTCCGTTTGTTTTTGATTGCCTTGCACGAAAACTCTTTTCTTCGCTTCCCTCTTTAACATTAAGATACCAAGCGACATTATCAACTATGACAATATACTTACATGGTGGAGGTGAATCGTTGCCGTATGCACCACTGTTGGTATATATGACTTCACCAAGGCTAGAAAAACCAGAATCATCTTCATAGGTAGTTGTTCCGTTAGGGAGTTCAACTAATTTCCTAAGTTCATTTCCACCATCATCTGATCTGTAAATCTCAATCGTAAGGGTATCGGTATCCCAGGCTTCCAGCGTTCCAAGTGAATCGTTGGCCAACTCTGGTATATTTGAAATATCTAAACCATGTGTTGCATCAGAGAAATTAGGACCAACTAAAGTTGAAACCTCTGTTGGTGCTGACCTATCAATGTAGGTTACGCTCCCAATCTTATATTGTCTCTTGTAACAGATTGCATAAATTAAAGCCGTACTATCATCCATCTCTGGTGCAATAGTAAATTCTATACTTGCATCAGCCGTTGATTCTTGGTGTGTTGATCCGGTTGTGTGTGCTGTTGCATCAGCGTCATGAGCATTATATTTCGCCTTCAAATCATTCAACAAAGCAATGGCACCAACTAAGGTAACAACGTCATCTTTTGAATCAAGGCTGTCATTATCAGATGTTTGCGCCTGGTGATTTGCAGTAGAGGCATTACGCGCATCAAGTTCATGGGCAACGAATCTAGTCTTAAGTTCGTTGGCCAATGCAATCAACGTATCAATGGTTGTTGCGTTCGCAGATGATATCGCCGTATCTGTTACAGTATGTTCCGCTAAGTCAGCAACGTGAGCATTGTATACAGTCTTTAATGAATTGGCCAAAGCCGTCGCAGTCGCAAAGCCTCTCACCTCCCCTGGAGAAGGGAGCCCCACCGTTCTGAGTTGCCATGCATCATTTTCGTCTTTGTAGATTTTTCTTGGCCGAACGAAACTATCGATCGTGGTGTAAAGATGTTTCTTCCAGCTTGCCGTTGCATTGTGCGAAGTAGCCGCCGCGCCAACATTTCCGAATGCATCGTTGCTATCGACCGGGCCAACTAACTCTTTAAACGTAGAATCACGATAATAAATTTCATCAGCGCTGAATTCAAACAACTGACCTTCATGATACTTGCAATGCTGTATCCTTGTTCCCGTTGGAATTTGATAAAGGTCAACATCGTAAACCTGGGAACCAGGGCGAGAAAACGGCTTTCTGTTTCGACTTATTAAAAGGTTTTCATATCTTTGGCCAGCGTTCTTGGGACCGTTAACATAGTTGTCAGTCCAGCCGCGCTCAAAACTTTTAACATCAAATTCAGCCACAAAGACACCGCCATATTAATTAAACAACACGTTGAATGCTTGGTTGTTAAACGGCGAATAAAGATAAAATGTTGTAGCGCTGACATACTCAATTTTAGGTAAAACTTCAGCCTTATCCTTTGTCCCGCCGTCAAGGAAAAATCTAAGGTTAGCCTTTCCCCAATCGCTACCATTAGCAGTTGTATAACCAGTCGGAGCCGTAACTAGTTTTCTGTAATAGCTACCACTAGACAACCAACTAGATACATCAACATTGACAACTGCCCTACGAAGATCAAAGCAATCAATCCTGTCGGAATCAACGCCGTCATGGTCATGAGCATTTAATTGCGTTATGTTACCGGATAATGCAGAAAAGACCGGCGCACCACGATCACCATCCGCTGGTCTAACGTATCCGAATGATAATGTGTCAGCCATCTTCGCTCCCTAAATTAGTAACCGGCTTCGATATCGTAGTAAAGCTTTACATCAATACTATCAGCCGCAAAAGTCCCGGATCCCTTAGCCTGAAGAATCGCATAAAAATACTTTGTATCAGTATCAGGTTGAACACCTAGATTTAACCCACCCTTTAGAACAGCCTTACCGTTTGTTGCATCAATGTAATCAGCCGCTGCAAATGCAATGGAACCAGCGAATTTTTCCAGTTGGTCATCAGCCAAAGCTAATGCAGCGTTATCGGCACTAGCAATGGTTGGCAAAGAATTAAATAAAATTAAATTCAAAGCAATACCCTGATCGGCCTTATCAACAATAACAGCCGAATTTATTTTAATGCTGGTAGCTTCCTTAGGAACGGGAAATGAAAGCACCGTACCCATATAATCACCATCAGCATATGCACCAGTGTCAAGGGTAGGGGTTGCCGTCTTATATGATGTTTCTTGCCTTTGCATTTTTTTATCCTTTCAAAAGAAGCTTGTTATATAATAACACATTATCCTTCGTGGGCCATCTCTAACAACTTGATCAAAAACGTACAATCACCACCAGAATGAGTTTTACCTTCATCAGATGGTTTGTATGCTTCATGCGAACAACCACGCTCCCAAAGCCAACGGCCAGAATGATCCGATGAATTTGGCAATCGATCTTTAGGACAATACTTATCGATTAATTTATAGACAGGATCAAAGTCACCCGTTTTAAACCTTGCAAGCCCATACTGGAAAAAGCCATTACAAGGCTGATCCTTGGCAAACCCTTCGATTAAATCTAAAGCTTCATCCGCTATATGCCCTTGTTCTTCGCCACGCCTAACGATATTTAAAGCCACAACATGACGTTGATAATCCTTCACCGGATCTATCCAAACATCAGGCAAACCCTTGAAAGATTTTCCCGCCAAAACATACAAAGTTTTTTGTTGGTTGGGAGACATGAACGTTCGAGACAACGGGCCTTCACCCATGATCCATTTATGGTCCCTACCGTAATCAATCAAATCTTCCAGAACTACCAAGTCACGTATATTATCGATGGACCAGAATAACCCCGCGAAGCCATCACCGCTGATCGTTGATTTAGATTTTCGACTTGACACGTTACCGTCCCTAAAGTTTTGGTAACAATCGTGGTACGGCGTTCTAAACCATTGACCAGTTCTTTCATCTCTTGCTGATAGCATATCAGCCTTTGCACCAGCAAAAACAGATAGACCAGTCCACAAAAGAGAATCGCATTGATCGCTATAGACAAAACCATAATCATCTTGAACTTCCGGTATGAGAGATAAGTAAAGTTCCTTTATCTCAATTATACCATCTATAGCTTCCTTGTTGGGACGCGCATCATTCTTGCCGGTTGAGCAAGCCGTTAGCACTAGCAGCAATGTGAGGGGTTTAAGCATTACCACTCACTCGTTTCTACGTGGGTTGGGAGTTCTTCTAAAATCGCAAAAGTAGCCCCGCCAGAACCCTCAACAGTATCGTTAGTAGTGCCTTGGTTATATTCAAAGGTAAGTGTGGAAGCCGCCGCAACAAAAGGGAATGACCAACCAATGGTAAATCGTCTATCGTCGTTACCAGAATAGGAATCAGTCCTAGCCTGAATACGTCCGATTACTGCGCTGTTATGCGTTATGTCAATTAGAGCTAATGAGGTTGAACTATTTCCTGTTAGGCTGAATTGCGCTTGTACACTTAATCGGTATGTTTTTCCAACAGTCAAATTAGAGAAGGTCATATCAGACAAAGTTTGGTCTGTGTTCTCATCAGAGGTAAGTGCCTTCTTCTGCCACTTAACCGCATTAGGAGTAGCCGTCTGAATAACGCCGGGGTATTTGACTACTCGCCAGTAGAAGGAGGAAGACCAATCAGCTCCAGCACTTCCGTAGGTAGCTCCGGTTGAAAGCCTGTACCGTCCAAACGTTATTCGCGCTATTCCATCCGCAGCGTCTTGCCCTTTAATTCCTACCCCGTAGGCTGTGCTATTGAACGTAGCAAGCGTCTGCCAATTTACAGAAGCTTCACCAGACCAGGTAACTCCGTCAGTAGATAGCTCTACCTTTAGAACATCTGTGGGCTGTATGGCGGTTCGGAATTTTACGTATTTGTTTCTTTGGGAGGCAAGCGTACCAGCCATCACCTGACCGGATGTACTATATACCGTGTCGCTGCCATCAGTTGCGCTGTCATCGTCCCAAGTTGAATCGGTGTAAGCATATTCGGCAACAGCCACACTCAAATTAACGCTTGAGCCTGCCCATTCGGCTATAGGTATAAGTCCTGTTTCTATATGCTGATACTGACTACTTTGAGTGATGGTACTCCCATTTTGTGGCGTTTGAGGCGCAGTACTTCCGTCCCAAATGCCAAAGTTTAAATAGGAATCACCTTGCGTACCTAGCAGAGTTCTTTTGTTTGCACTCGTAGCCCTGCCTTCGTAATGTGTTCCGCAAGATACTGTCCCTCCGCTATCTCCGCCAATAGTTAACCCAGTAGGAAGGTCTAAACGGGCCTCGCTTGCGGCGACAGTCCCAGCCTGGAAGAACCCCCTAATAAGGAGAGAATCCGAAATTCTTTTATATTGAAGTGCGTGGTTAGCTGTGTTTCCAAATCCGTTTTGGGCTGTAGCCGGAGTATATGAAGTCCAATCACTCTGAGGCACGCCCTGAGCCGATAGCTCTGGGCTACTTTTCACATTGGTAAATGCGAACGTCCAAGCCGCTGAAGTTGTGCCTGCAATATGATAAACAAGTTTATATGTAGAAGAATCAGTAGATACCCAAGTACCCGAATACCTGCCACGCGATGCTTTTAAACCATTATCACCGGAAGGTGTTATTAGTTTGTCGTTAGTAACATCGTAAATAAAAATAACGATATCATCCGATGCATAATCAGTATCAAGGCTACCGTCATAATCAAAACTCAAACCCAACACTTTATTTTTATCCGCGTTGTCAAAATCAAGGGTAGTAGAAACACCTTCACCTTGGCGGTTTGAAGCATCTTTAGTTATCAGGAAATGCGCTGGATTTCGCAACGGGGAAGAGGTTGAACGAGTAAATGTAATGTTAGGCGAACCACCATCAGCATCATCTGGGATAACCGCCGCCGCATCAGCATAGGACGCCCAATCATCTGTATTCGTGTCTGGTGAAGGGTTTGTGATTTGATTTATTCCACCAGCACCACCACCAGAACCAACCTCTTGCTCAGTACCACCAGAATTCAATTTATAAAGTTTGTCATCATTCTTAAAATAAAGTTTGTTCTCTCCCGATGATGGAGAACTAGGCGTTGAGATATGATCAAAGCTTAAAGCCGCCGGAAGCTTAGTAACAGCTTGCCCGCTATCAATATATGCTTTTATAGCTTGTTGTGTTGACAAATGGGTATCGCTATTGGAAGCCATGTCATCTTCATCTTTTATAGCCGTTCCGCTAACCCCGGTATTGATGACTGGACTAACTAAAGTCTTTCCATCTAGGGTTTGTGCAAGATCCGCAACAACAAAATCTTTCCATGCCGAACCATTATAAATTTTCAAAACATTCGAAGATGTATTGTAATAAACTCTTCCGATGAATAAGAACGTGACCGGATCTGATGAAGCAAGTTCTACACCGGCTGTTTCCAGCGGACCAAAAATCTCAGCCATTTTCTACCTTTCAACCCATTGAGCAATGGGGAACATAAAGTCCCCCAAAATTCTCAATGATAAATTTTTATTCGTCAGCAAGAACATACTCAGTATAAAGCGCTAACTTACCCGCTGTTACTGCCTCAACCGCAATCGCAAACGCTGGGAAACGATCCGCTGTTGTTTTTACCCAGTCGGCAACCGCTGCATAATCAGGAACACCTTGATGAAGTCCAGCATCGAATGCATTCGCACCAGCGCTAATCGCAAGAGCCGAAAACAAATCGTTAGCTGATTCAACACTCAATGCACCTGTTGCAGCATCAGTTGCAGAAGTAAGGGTTGTTAAGACCTCAAACCACGCATTCTGAATAATTGCGTTATTAGGTATCTTATCACCACGCAAAGTAATTGAACCGATATCACCGCCATCAACCGCAAAATCCCATTCGTTTCGCGCAATGTGCTTTTTTCTTCTCAGTTCTTTACCTAGTTGTAACTGATAAGCAGTAGCAGGAGAAAAACCATTGCTGGCTTCATAGGCTTCGTTCTCTGTTAGACCAACCCTAAGACTATCTCCCATAACTAAACCCCTTTTGAAAGATATTCAAAAACCACAAAAAGGCTCCCAGCTTTTTACGGCTGGGAAACCCTCGGAAAATTAAACCGCGATATCGTGAAGGATACCGAATGAACTTGGCCTGAAAACCGCGAGTTCACCAAAAGTCTCAATATCTACTAGGTATTCATGCCCAGTAGTATTTCGTATCGTAAAATACATTTTTCCTTCTGGATCTTTTACAGTTCGAACAAGTCCGTTCGTGTGAAGCTTCATAGATTTCCAATCAAGGAAGATAACTGCGTCATCATCCATCTCTTGAACACCAACAATCTTCAACTGACCTTTGACACCGATCACTGTGATTTCTGTCCAGCCAAAAGCATTCACTTCAGTCTTTACATGCTTGTAAGGACCGGAAGTGTTTTCAAGGCGTTTCATCACATGACCAAGCAACGTGTATCCCATAATCGCTTCAGAGGCTCTTGAGTTTCGGCCTTTCTTATGCACAGTAACCCATGCATCGAAAATGCGCTCAAGAACGTTTGACGCCGTAACGGGAGCGGAGCCGCCGGAACTTCCGTCAATGTTGACTGCTTGGAGATAGGGATAGTTGGCCTTAACTTGGCCAAACAAATTCGCATCACCACCGTTAGCAAGGCTTAAAATTTGCTGACGAATCGAGGTAAAGTGGGCACCCGCTGTTTGCGCACCATCGATGTAACACTTCGCTCCCTGCGCAAGTGTCATCTCATCACCACTGTTTGAAAAATCAAACGCAGTAGATCCGCCGCGAGCCGTTACCAATTTAATGGTGTTGGTATCCATGTTGATACCAGCGGCGCGAGCAACATACCCGGTGATAGGTGTTGAGTTTCCGTCATCAACAACAACTTTTTGGTCAACCTGAAAACGCTCAGGATGATCAACAACCATCAAACCATCTGCCGCCGTAGCATCAGCGGTTAATGATGCAAAGTGTGATCCATTCAACAATGCAGTTGAAAGAACATCTTTGTTGTCATCAACGAAATCTTCTAGCGTGTCTGGAAGATTTTTAAGGAAAGACTGTTCAGAAACCATACCGGAATTTTGGCCTTTAGCCGCTGATCCGTGTTCTACCAAGTCTCGGTGATGAAACTTCATAGTTCCTGAAACAAATTTCTGAGTATCGATTACTCCACGTACAAACTTGTTTTCTGAAACATCGCTTGTTGCCGTGTAAGCTCCTACAGCATGAGAACTTGCGCGTTGGCCACGGAAGGGTACGGGTATCGTACCACCGCGCCAATTATGATCCATAGTGATATGGCTCAAAATGTAATTGCGCCGAATAGTTTCTTCTGCAAGGAGCTGATAATCAAGATGCTCATTTAACATATTGTTAAACGATCGTGTGATTGCCATGGTCAAACTCCATTTGAACCGTTAAAGCCTACAACCATGCAGACTTTTGAATTTGCAAAAAACAAAACTAGGAATTGGCTTCAAGCATCTCGTTGACGTTTTTACGCAACTGATCAATCGTCCTTGCCCTAGCCTTGGTAGGAGAAACCGTTTGTCCTCTTCCAACATTTGGAATATGACCGCCTGGTTTAGATCTCTCCCTTTCCCTTCGCACTGATGCTAAGTCCGGTTCACCAGTCTGGTTTGACTGTTGCTGACCATTCCCAAGCAATCCCTGATAAGTGTTCATTACATGCCTGATAGCTTCGACCGGTGAAATGTTCACGTTGGTTTCGTGGAATTTCAACGTTCCAAACTGGTCAGCATGACGGCGGAAGGCACCTTCACCCATACGCTCATCAAACACCTGTCGGAAATTCGCAACCTCTGGCAGAGATAAAGCTTGCTGATATGCAAACTCGAACTGATTCTTCACTAGCTGCTGGTTTTGCGTTGCCAGTGATGATGCCTGTTGATTGACTTGATAGTTATCTACAAGAGTTTGTCGGCTCTTGTTGTAATTTGCCACCTGGTCGGGCGACATATCTTGTAAAGCAATTTTCTGCTTAACAAATGAAATTAACTTCTCATCCGAAATATTAACACGCTCGAAAAAGGTTTGTAAATCATTCTGTAAAAAAAACTCTAATTCGTTTACAGAACCAACTACTTTGTCAAGCCCATCCTTAAATTCATCGCGCTCTTGGCGGGTTGTCTCTAACTTTTCTTTAACAACCGGAAATGCATCCGCTTTGGAAAACAATTCCCGAACTTGAGTTTCAGATTCCTTGTCCTTTACAATTGACCGCGCCCATTCTGGGATCTCTTTATTTTGGTCATAACTCTTATAATTGAAATCAGGTTTATAACCCTCTTCACCCTCTTTAGGCTTGGCCTCAAGATCAACGCCTTCACCATCTTCTTTTTCTGCTACCTTCGCCGGATCTTCATCTTCCTTTGGCTCAACCTGATCGGGATTATCAACCGGATCTTCATCTTCATCCTTTGCTTCACCCTCGTTATAAACGTACTCTGGTCCACCATCTGAAACACTTTGAGAAACAACTGAATCTTCATCTTGAATAAACATCTTAATCAAACTCCCTTTGACTATGGTCGGTCAAAAAATATTAAAAACTTCCCGCGCCTTGCGGAATATCACCCTGCATTTCTGGTATCGCTGCTAATTTCATTCCAATATCAGCCTGGGCAGACATAGGCAAGCCTTCAATCACTTGTTGCGACGAACCTTGTTCCTCAAGTTTCTTAATGAGCCAACCAACCGCTTCAACCGGAAGCTTCAGAATACTAGTCTTAGTCGGATCGTTTGGATCAGGTATGCGAACATCGCATTTGACCATGAACCCGCCGCTTGGTATCGCACCACGGCTTGCCATCGCAGCTTGTTGAGCAAGTTGAGTTTCAAATTCCAAATGCTGTTCAATCTTAATTTCATAATTCGATTTAACGTATTCAGGCAAGAACTGGTAGTCTTTGCGTTTCTTTCTGTGTTCAAGTTTCTTGATGTAATAACCATGATCATCCGAACGATTAGCCGGAACAAAATCACCTCTATCCATTGCAAGAATATCTGAAAGAACGTTATCGGCGTCAATCGTAAGATCTTCAAACGCCGCTTCCTTATTGAGGAATGGCATTGCCCTAGCAACCTGACCAAGTTCTTTTGGATCAAGTTTATTCCCGACAAACTGTAAGAAATGGTTAAAGACTAACTGTTGGCCTAACCTTGTCTCGATATCTTCAGACTGTTTATCAACAACAATCTCGGTTGAAAGATCATCAGAAGATCGGAACTCTTCAATGTTGACACGCTCTTTTTTATCAAGAACCTGAATAACCATATCATCAGTGTAGTCAGCCTTCGCGTATCGAAGTGATTTCTCGCAAAGTTCAACCAAAGCCTCTTCAAACTTATCACCATAAAGAGAGAACTTTTTCTTGTCTTTCATGGCTCTAAATAACAGCGCATATGGATCAAGATCGTTTGACCTTTTCTCTTCAGAATCTTCCAGCATGTTGGCGATTGAATACATCTCAGCAATTTGGCCGTTCATGTAATCAACAAACTGTTCGCCGTTTCTACCAGGCAAATGTGTAACCTGACCGCCAGCCTTGATATGTTTGACGCCAAAAACAGCCGCGCCCGGTGTGAGGGTTGCACCAGGCTGAGTAACAAGTTTATCATCGCCCAAAGTTACTTGATGTTCTGCGATTTTGCTGGCCGTTCTATTTATTTCGGCCTGATAAGGACGTGTCGTTTTGATTATGGAATATGATCTAGCTGAAGTTGTGGCTTCATCGAAGCCTTGATGAATGATTGGAAAGATACCGTGAGGCAACGGACCTTCATGCAAAACAGCGCCTTCAACCCAAATCCAATAGTAACCATTTTCATATTCAGCCGATGGCCTACAATAAGTTTCCCGAACCATCGTTAGGCCATCTGATGATCTCTTGTAACCACCACCAGCCGGATCAAATAACATATAGGTTTGCTTGGAACTGCCCTTGATACCGCTAATCTTTTCATCGTCACCCTTGAATTGCTTCAAAAGGTTTTTGGTAGGAACCATCTTCCTTAAAGTAACTTCACGGCAATCATCAAAACTTCGCGCCGCCGAATCTGTTAAAACATCAAACCCAGCATAACGTTCCCAGATAACTCCACCCTCGAAAACCTTTTGGTGTTCTGGAACATCATCAACGACAACAAAACGTCCCTCTTCATCCTGTTCCGCTTCGTAGGCTATGAATTCACCCGCGCTAGGATCAAAGAAACATTTAACCCAAAGCTCACCAATCTCGGTAAAGTCTTTGGCAAGATAATATCTAAAACGACTAAATTTATTTCTTTTCTTAAGATCGCGCCAAACGCTCTCATGATGTTCGGCAACTTTCTGGTCATGGAATTCTGATTTGTTTCTAGGACCAACCTTAACATCTGGTGCATAGTGGAGAAGGTTGTTGATATAACCCTTGACGATTTTTTGAGTGTGGTTTTTAGTTAGGCGAATTTTCTGATTTTCATTAAGCGATGAAGAACCACGAATGTTTCTCCAATATTTTTGCGCTCTCTTGCTGTAGTGCTCACCCGCTGTAAGCAAAACATTTGAACGTTGTTCTGCATGAATCGCAGCGTTCGCAGTTTCCGAATCTCTATACCACTGGTTTAAATCATCAAGACTCTTTGACATCGTATTCCTCTGCGCCAGACATCATAATTTTTTCATACTCAAGAGGGTCCGTTATCATTAGATTCTGCATGTAGTCATCTTGCCTACTGGTGTCACCCGCTTCATCTTCATCGCCCGAATCAGCCTTGGAACGGTTTCCTATCATGGCTGTATTTCTAAGCACCAAAGGGTTGTTAGGGGAAAATTTTAATGACAATCCCTCGTAACGAAAACTCTCAACCCCGCTAGCCTGACAAATTTTAATCAATGTATTTATTTGTCTTATTGAGAATTTTACACTGTTTGATTCATTTTTGCTATTTTTTGATTGACTTTCAATCATAATATCCCCCACAGAGAGAATTCAATTCTTCAAACTCTGCTTCATAATCATCAACCCGTTCTGGCGGATGATAATCATGTTCCCAACGCCTCTTCACCCGATGCTTGTCTTTTTTCTCAGAACTGGCTTCGACCGGAAAATAAATTTGACTTATTATTAAAAATGATGCACCTATCTTCTCATAACCTATCCATTTAGAAATGTCCTCTGTTTTCATTGTTCTAAAACAAAGAGCAAGAGCATTATTATCATTTGTTAAAAAAAGCTTCTTATTTAGAAACAAATCATTAAATAAATGATGGAACCCCTCGGTTGGTGTCGGCACTACCTGAAAGAACTCAGAATGAATCGAAAGAACTTCCGAGAAGGGTTTGAGATTTGTATATTTACTAGTCACCGGAAGGTCACGAACGATATTCTTCAACTCTTGCCGGATGATCTCAAGTCTAGGCGAAACGCGAACTGAATCTTTCACCAAAAATTTGTCACGGCTTGGCGATGAAGCAATCAAAACTATCGAAGCATTCAGCTTGCCGAAGAAAACCCCAAGGTGATAATCCCAATTCCCAGGAACCGGAAAGTTGGGTATCTGATTGTCAGCACCCTTAAAAGATCCAAACAAATTTGTTTTGTCTGGAATAAACCTACCGAATACCCTTCTTAAAATTTCGTTTTCACTCTCACAATCATCTTTGATTTCTTGTATACGTTCTTTAGTCCAATTGCTTCTAGTTCCATCTTTGTATTTTAGACATTCATAAAGGGATACCTGCCTTTTCCATGCTCCCTTAAATCTTTCTTCAGGCTGTCCAACACACTCCATGGTTTCGTACCAAAATATCTGGCCAACCGTTGCAGTGAAAACCATACTGAAATAACCATTAACATCAACGCCGGTTCTTCTAGCGCTAATTTCTGCCCAATAATCGGCTGGTAGTTCTTCATCGCAAGCCACGTAATGCACCGAACTACTTTGTGTATTGGTTTTCTTTTGTTCGTAACTTTTGAAATAAATCGAAACGCCGGAATTAAACTTAATTCTGTGAATGCTTCCGAACTTATAAATTGCCTTCCAACCATAAATAGGATGATCGATGTATTCACCACGCGGAAGGAATTCAGGTATCCATTTCTCCTCGACTTCCGTACTTGCGACAGTGAGCGAGGGATATAGATACCAAAATTGCCTTGGCGTTGAAGTCCAAAGTTTTGGCCAAAGATCTTTATCGGTAGCCCAGTGAATCATTTTTCTTATTTGCGTACTAGATTTAGAAGCCTGGTTTGCAGCGTTTAAAAAACAGTTTCTATCTGTTGAAGTAAAGAAATCCCAAGCCCATTGATACCATTTATAACCATGTAAGTGAGGTAGATCTTCAGTGTTTACTTCAGGCTTTTTTGGCCTACCTGGTCCCTTCTTTTCTTCATCTTCGACAACTTCAGCAACCACAACGGGAATAGCTTCCTTCGTTGGTTCTGGTGTCTTAAATAATGCATCAAGTTCTGGTGTAGATTTTACATTCTTTTCGGTCATATCAACCGTAGGAGTTTCGACAATCTTTCTTGGCCTACCTCGTTTTTTCTTGACTGGTGGCTCTTGAATATCCGAAGTGTCTACAACTTTCCTTGGTCTACCAAGCTTTTTTTTGACTGGTGGTTCTTCAACCTTGGGTTTTTCCGGTGTCCTACGTTTAATCACCTGAACGTCTTTACCCTTGTCCGTTACGATTACTCTTCTACCCATGACACATATCCAATATAATAAGAAAATGAATAGACTTTATAACGCAATACTGATCACCTGCCCAAACTGTGAAATCGGTTTGATATGGGTAAAATATAATTACTGCATTAATTTATGTCCAGTGTGCTCTGTCGATGTATTCAGTCTTGATTTTTCTGAAGAAAATGCTGAAGAAACTGAATGTCCGAATGATTTTTAGCATTGCTTTCAATCTTTGAAATAGCATAGGTCAACATACTTCTAAACTGTTCCATCGAATCAACCTTAGCCCTTAGTGCTTCACTCAATTCTTTTATTGTTGATGGATGAGCATGAACTTGCAAACGCTGTTGAAGATCATGAATCATTCCTTTCATCTCAATATTCTGATCCATCATGTTCTTGGAAACCGCGTATTCATGATTGACGGTTCTCAATAAGTCCGATAGTTCTCTTTGCAATTCGACAATTTCCATGTCACGACTACAAAGCATTTCTATTAGTTCATCAGAAGAACAATGGTAGTACCTAGAATTCAATAAAACCCTCGGTTTCTTATAAAAACAAGGGTCAACGTCCCTGTTTTCCCCTGCCTCAATGCAGAACTGCAAGTAGTGTTTTATTTATTGTGCCAGATAGCTATAAATGTTTCTAGTTTTTTAATTATGGCTACTTATTCTTTAGATTATTGTGTTCCTGCATTCTAGCAACGCTGGTACTCAAGAACTCCCTTTGACCATGGCGCTCTGTCCAGGGAGAACTTTTCCAATCGTCATAACAGTCGCGTTTCTTATTCCCTGTCAAAACCGCGAATCTTCTAATCAGTCTTGCCGTCTTTTGATTCATCTTTCTTTCCTTTTTTAAATTCACCACACCAGCTATCAGATTCAACCGGTGGAAATATTTTATATGCCACTGGTGGATATCTTCTGCAATTACCAGAACGATAACTCCAAGCATTATTAACATGAACAAAATACAAACACGTTGAGCAATTTTCAGAACCTTCGCTCACGATTCACTCTCGATATCACCAACTCTAGTTGAAAGATCGTTTATTTCTGATTTAGCATCTTCAATTTCTGACAACATCTCATCACATTTTCCAATTGCCTCTTCAGCCTTCATAATTCTCCCCAAATATATTATTTATTTTTAGCCTTGGTTTTCTTTTTATCTTCAGCCATCAGAGTTGTGGCTTTAGCGATGGCTTCATCAACGTATGAGATACAAGAACCATATTTAGTTCCGAATGGAATTCTCTTACCTGTCAAAACTAAAATTAAATCATCAATCTTAACTTCTAGATCTTTTAACATTTGACCTTCCTATGGCTTTAAATGCATCCGATGCAAGATTTCCACGTTCCCCTGGTTCAATCCTATTATCTTTGTCTAAGCATTCCTTGCAGATAATCCCGGTTGACCAAACATTTGGCGACCATGAAACATATAACTCAACAAAACCCCATTTTTCAGGTTTCGAGACACTCGGCGAAAATGCCTCTGTAGTACAGAGATCACAAACCCATTTTGACTTAACGCCGATTAGTCCCATGTTTTCTCTTGGTGAACTCTGATTTACTGTTGTGAAATTCGCCGCCATCTTCACCGTATGTCTGATCAGTTACAACACCATTTGAATTTTCGATCCAAGCCCGTGTAACTTGATCTTCATCGGTTTTGATGCAAACTGTAAAGTCAAACACATTCATATTTTTCGATGCATATTTAACTAATGCATAACCCGAAGCCTTAGCAATTTCAACATCTATTGCGCCACGATTAGATTTACCCATACCAAAATAATCATTACGTTCTTTATTATCTGTATGCATAGCCTGAAATTAACTCCCGATAGTATCTGAAAACCCTCAATAGTCTTTTGCTAATTCGACGAATACGAAATACAAAAGATAGAGAGGAACAATTATTTGAATTAATACGCCAATTATCAAAAAAACTAAAATAGATTTATTCAGCAAACTCTTCACAGAAATTCTTTTCTATCCATTCTTTCAAATATAAAATGTTCTCTTCATCTATTGTGGTACGGTTTCCAGCACTAAAATTAAACTCAACCATCCCACTAACCGTTATGGCAACACTCAAACCAGGGATATTAAGATTCTCTGGACTAAGTTCGCTGGCTCTTACATTTGCTTTCACATAAGCCGAAACACGATTACTCAAATCATAACTCCAAACAAAATATAAAGGGACGCGATTAACGTCCCATAAACTTACTGTGCAATACATGATCCTAATTGATCTATCTTATCAGATAAGACAACTTCAGCCGCCTTAACAGTTTGATATGCATCCATGCAATTAGGTTGTTCCTCTTCCTCTTCATCTTCATCTTCACCATTGCAAAGCAGTGATTCTGTAATTCCACAAACAACAACATTATGTTCTTGTACAATTTCTCTCAAAAAACTCTGAGATTCAGAACTAGAAAGATTCGTCGTATAGTTGGTATCACGAATGTTACCTTTACTGTTGACAGTTCTCAGTATTGGCTTGTCAAATTTATCATCCGTCATTCCTGGTCCTCCCGAATCACCGTAGCATAAAGCCGCGCCGTTTCGATCGCTAGAAACAACGTCATAACCAGAATAACCAGTTACCTTTGTAAATCCCGCTCGTAAAATACCGTCATTTCCTCCACCACCACCAGGTCGAACACAACCGTATCCCAATAGGTAAAGAGGATCTCCAATTTCCAATCTGTTTTCCCCAACGGATGCAAAACTTTTCACATCTGCCAAAGGAATTTCATCTGACAAAACTATGACCGCCATATCGTGGTCCCGCCTTGGGTACAAGCCTGATCGGTAAAAACGACCGCTGTATGATTTCCCCGCTAAAGAAAAGGTAGAGGTTGAGCCGTTATTTCCGCAATGCGCCGCCGTGATAACTGCTTTTGGACCAACAACCGTTGCGCTACAACCTGAATTTCCTGTTCTGATCCGAACAACCATTCTCCAATCATCGATATCAACAGGCTCACCATTGATAAGATTAGGACCGATTGAACGATCGGGTTTGACTTGAGCCACACCGTAAGCGCAGATACCCAGAAAGGATATCAAGGCTAGAACCCTTAGAAACGTTTTCATAACAACTCCTTTTATTATGATAAAGATTTGAGACATTATAAGAACTATTCCAAAGCCTTGGCAATCTGAATTTTGCAATGCTCAATTGCTGAGATATTCCCATCACGCCAAGCATCATGCAAATCTTCTCTAGTAATGACTTCACGGCCAAAAAACGTCTTTGGAAAAACCTTGTTGCTAAATGGATCTCTGATAACTTGGGTATGCCTAAATACATTTGCAACTTCTCTTATAACCAACATTTTTTGTTCATAATAAACTTTCAACTTATCCATCATGTCATGCCTTTGTCTAAGTAATCGCCTTAAGTTATTAATTTCAACCCATCGGTTGTTCTCACCAATCAAAGAATTATCCATTATCTTTATCGCCAAGATTAAAAGGAACTGGCAAAGTACCACCTTGAAAACTGCCATCCTTATCAGCAAAACGATCAAATATACTAGGCTGATTTAAAGCCTCACCCCACATATTGGTATATTGAATATCTGTCATTCTAGTTGATGGATATCGCTTCTTTAGTTCAAAAAAAATATTTGGATTATTATTACATAAGGTAAAATATTTATCCTTCAACTCAACAACACGCGGATGTTCTTTCTCTCTAAAGTATTCTTCCATCATAGATCCAAAACTAGGCAAAGAAACGCCGGAATAAGCCTCTCGATTTCGTTCTTCATATTCTTCTACCAGTTTTTTACGTTTAGCTTTTATTTTAGAACGAGCAGACACCATTAATCACCACGCATAAGAGAAATATTAATCGCCAATTCTCCACACTTTGAACAAGACGCCGATTTGCCTTGGCCGTCTAAGTCAACAATCGGACCATCATCATCATGGTCACATTGTCTGTCGCCACACTTAAAATTAATATCATCAGATGAAACGCCGAATAAATTTGGAAACCGCAATAAATCATAGTCATTCATTTTTATGCCTCCATTGACGCGCCAAACTTACGTTCCTTTTCTTTTTCATATCTTTCCCTTACTTCTTTTCCACGCTGTTTGCTTTTTTCCTGACTATTTTCACCAGCTTTAAAACCTACGCTATACCCATCAAGATATCCTTCATGCCTAGCGTTTTTATATAATGACTTCAGCCTGCTTAGGACTATCTTCTGAGATCTAATTTTCAAAGAAAGTTTTATTAACGTAAAACAATCTTCAACTAGATCTACGGCTTCAAAGTTTGAATCATCTTCAATACTCACCATCAAACTCAAACATATTAGAAACCATAACGGTTTCATCTTCCCATTGATCTTCTTTGTTTAATGGAAACTGTTCCACCAGCATCAACTTATTTCCTTCAACTCTTCTTAGCGTAAATCGCCTTTGACCTTCATCGTTAAATACTACTTCGCCAAGTCTTAAGGCATGTTCTAATTTTCTCATCCGCAATCACCCCAACGATAACTTTTCATAAAAAACAAACCCACGATCACACCAACGCCAACAGCTAAAATTAATATTGCCAGGAAAGCGTTAACTATGTGTCCCCAAATTGTGAATTTAGTAACCGTTCTGTCCCTCTCGAAAATCCTGTCATGTGTTTTTATTCCAAGAAATTTATTTGTCATCACTTCCCCAACTAAAAACAAATGAAAATATTAACCAACCAAAAATCAATTCCTTTTCATAGAATGCAATTATAAGCATAGGCCAAGGTATAAACACACCATCGTTCTTCCATATTCCAACCTTCATATTTTCCTTTCAATTGATTTTCTCCAATCCAAAAGATCGCCGCCCTTCCATCAGGAAGAATAGTATCTTCCATATTCATTTCAACCCCACAATGAGGACAACTAGGATTAATCAGTTTTTGAAACCAAGCATAATTTCGCCCACAACCATCACAGTGAGACTTGCAAACTATTTCTTTTGGTGGATAAATCTTTTCCATATCTGATCCTAAAATAAATATATAAAATCAACATTCCAATAATATGAACAACGCTAATATTTGTTTCTTCGAGTTGATCAATATTATCCATTTAACGTCTCTTCTGATAACCAAGTTAACTGTTGTTCGACAACTTTGAACATTACATGATCTTTCAAACCTGGGATCATATCCGCTAGGTTTTGTAAATTGATCCTTGCCGATTCTAAAAGTTCAATCTCTTTATCTTCCATCTTCAATAATCCTATTCATGTGATTTTTTTTTAGTTCATGTAAATTTCTGATCATTTCATCTTCGCATTTCTTCTCCCGAATCAGTTTGAGTTCACAGACAAGATAAATGACATCGTTGGGAAACAATTCGAGCCATTCGAATCTGTTCTTCTTTAACGAATCGCTAAAAATGTAAATGTCACAATCTAAAACTTCTGAATGATACCGTTCGACATAAGAGCCATCGTCTAATGTCATCCTTTGACGCTTAGTCATAAATATATATTTCCAATATTGGATGGATGCTATTTAACATCGCATGTCAATGGCAGCAACGGCTTTCTGCCAAATAAAAAGTAATTTATAAAAATCAACATAAAAATTTGAATAGGAAGTCATATTTTGGCTTGCGTAAGTCAGTTTTTGAGCGTTATGATTTAGGAAGTTTAATTCTTACAACATAGCCGTTCTTCTCAGCTTTTTAGGCTTTAAACAAATAAGCGAACATCCCCTGAATACCATGGGGTTAAATAGTTCTAAGGGAATACATAACTTTAGAACAAGGTGAGAGAAACGTGGAGCCGGAGTTTTGATGACCAAGCCTGAAACTAATGAAAAACGCCCAGGTAGCTTAAAGCTTGCCCTATTTTCTTTCAGAAAAACTGGTTTTAGACAGTTGCGGGAGACATTCCCAGGATTCAGTTCGAAAGAGCTTATCCGGGGTTGCTTTATTAGTTCGCGTACCCGCCTACATCCCTAATGTAAAAAGTGGTGTGATGAGCCACAGGGAAGTCAACTGCACTGATCAAGAACCTTTAAATATCCGAGTAATTGAAACTAGGGAAGAACAGGGAACGTTTGATGGCTTTTGTTAACGATGAAAAATTTTTGAATTCAGCTTCAATTGCGAAGTGTGGGTTTTCAAGTTTCGATCATCACCAAAATCCAAAAAATGACAAAATCCCAAACCACCCAAGAGCTCAATTACTCAAATCCCCCATCTTCACCAGGTCGAGCGCAAGGAAAGTGAACCCCGCCCATTTCGGGTAGGCTCACAGAATTGACGTTGGGTTTTCCCAGCCGATTCGAAAATTCCGCGCCCGCCCAGATATGATGATGGCTATGGGGCGGTTGTATCTTGAGTTTGATTTTTTGTATTTTCTCAATTTTCTTTTGGTGTTTAAAACTATGACCTCTAAATCTTCGTTCTGAGCGTTTTAAATTTTTAGGCTCCCGGATATCTGCAAATTGGATTTAAATCGGTTACAATCAATTTTTGACATCCCTGGGAGCGATATTTGATATGGAGAAGGTAGCCGATGTTCCGCATAGAATTAATGGTGAAACTTTAATCAACTTGTCTTTCGTTGCAAGCTTTGTCATTTCTCTTGCCGGTTCTGTTTATTTCATTGCTCAAGTATCCGCTCAATCCAATGCCAATACGATTGCCATCGAAGAACTCCATGAAAGAAGATCGGGCACTAAAGTTCGAATGTATGACCGGATGAATTTGATTGATGACAAAGTGTCAGACATAAAGGCTGAGGTTAGCGGGATTAGCGCCAAAATTGACTTGCTGATAGAATTAAGATCTAGCGACAAAGCTAGAAACTAATTTATAAAAGTTGTAGAATATTCCTACATAAATATAATTTGAGCATAAAGGGAGTTATGCATGTCTACTTTGAAATTAGAAGTTGAGGTTTCAAAAGAAACTTACGAAGTTGGCGAATGTGCTGCCAAGTTGGTTGCAGCGGTAAAGACCGCTCTTGCTGATGGCTGGCAACCTGGAATGGATATTCCTGCCATTGCTTTTGCCGCGATGAATGAACTTGGAACCGCCGTTAAAGGCGCTGACAAAATTGATGACGAATATGCAGAAAACAAATCTGCGTTCTTCAATGCTGTCTCTTTAGGGTTTTCAGGAACTCTTGGAGGCTTGTTAAAATAATGCTTTTACCTGTTTGGATAAGAATAATCTTTTTTCTAATTACGAACGGACCAGCAATCATCAAGTTTATCAGCCAAATTATAGATTTGTTTGATGGTGATGCTAAGGCTGTAAAATCAACTTTGCAGGAAATGCAAATTAGTGGAGCGCTGAAACGAATTAAGGAAACCGATGATTGGGAAAATGTTAAAGGCATTATCGAGCGTCATCGGGAATACGCTGCAAAACGCAAGAGAATTTTTGGTAGAGGATCAATCAGCAAGTAAGATGAGAGTATCCGTTCACTTCACAAAAGAAGAATTGCAATGTCCTTGTTGTGGGCTTTTTGAGTTCACACCAGGGACGATTGTAAAGATAGAAATGATTCGTCGTGGTTACGGCAAGCCCATGCCAATAAACAGCGGAACACGTTGCAAGGCAAGGAATACAAAGGTTGGTGGTTCTAAGACTAGTTTTCATATGAAGTCTCTTGCGATAGACGTTGAATGTTCGTCGTCATATGACAAGTTTGATTTAGTAAGAGAAGCAATCGCTAAAAAAGCGAACGGTATTGTAGTTTACGATTGGGGAATTCATATTGATTTTGGCGACAGACCAAGGAACATGTTAAAAAAAGGCTAAAATTAGCAGTATAGATGGATTTAGTTGATTATTATGTTTTCCTGGATATATACTTGTTGGGAAAATATACAGAAAAATGATTCATCAAATATTTTCTAGGATTTTACTCCATGGTTGGGGTTAATCATATCAACATTTAGGGAAGGGAAAACCATGCCTTTAAACGAATCTGTTGTGGAAAGTGTAACCGCAACCAATTTCAAAGTTGTAGCTGAAGCACCAGCGTTCTACACTCAACTTGCGTTCGGTAATGCTGTCAGCGCGCAGCAAAACATGAACACTTTGAGCCAAAATTTGATTGGCGCTTTGGCGAAACAAGTCATCGAACTTGATCCGTCTGAAGCCGCGTCAATCGGACGGGCCATGTCTGATGACTCTCTTGGTTTGAAAGTTGCTGGCTTAGTTGGCGCTTTGGGTAGTAGCCAAGTTATGAGTAAAGTTGCTGGTAACACACCACCAGTTACACCATAATAACTTCGGGCAGTTTTTGCCCTATCCTTAATTGGGTAGGGCTTTATATTATTAGGAAGGAATATATTTTATGCAAATGTCATTAGAGGAATTTGAAACAAAGTTCTTCGAACCAGAAAGAGTAAAAACATATATTGAAAACCGCACCTCTTGGATTGAGGAATACAAAGCATCTTCAGAGACAAGTAAATGGACAACTTATTTTATGTTACTTGGATCACTTGCGGCGCATGGTAGAATTACAGTTACCGAATACCAAAAACTCGGACCTGATATGTATTCGCAAAAGGTTATACCAACTCCAGAAAGATTATATACGTTGACGGCTCTCGTTGATTTGATCAAACAATGAAATGAAAGATGCAATGGAAATCGCTATGGGCATAATCGGAAACATGAAAGAACCAGTACAAGAAAATGTGAAACAAGCAGAAAACCCTATATTTAAAGCACCAATTAAGTCTGTTGGAACTAACATGATTTTGGAAAAACTGGAAGCCGCCAAGCAAATACTTCGCATGAATGAAGATCAACAGTTGAAAAATATAGAACATGCAAAGCAGTTTGCGGAAATGGCAAAAAAGATTGGCTGGCCTCAAAAACCAAAGTAATATGAATTGTTAATCTTCCAATTTTTGGAAACGTGCCTTTGCCTCTGGCCATGCTCAACGCTTTGGACAGGGGCTTTTCTTTTTTGCATTTAAAAGAAACAAGAATCCGCTTCCTGTCGGGCACAGACTTTTTATGGCTGCTTCGGACCTTTTATCAGACGCATTAGGTAAAAAAGCGCTAACGAAAGGTGTAGTCAAGGGCTACTCAGGTCAGGACAAGATAGAAGAAGTTAACCTAGTAAATGATAAGCTTGTTGACGAGATTCGTGTTAAAAAAGAAGGACGCTACCTTGTTGCAAGGGATGCGTTCGTTAAGCTTGCTAGCGCCTATGACAGAAAATCAGATGAGATTAAGGCTTTAATGAATGACTGACTTAGCGGAAGAAGAAACTCTTAAAAAAAGCGTGAGGAAAAAATACCGAAAGTACCTACTTATTGCAGGTGTTCTCGCGTTATTGATCTATTTCACATCGGTGTATCCCTTTAGTTTATATTTTCCGCTAAAAGACTTCTCCTTAGCTCTCGTGAGCGTAGGATCATCTCTAACAGTGTTGACATTGGCATTAGTTGCATTTCTAGTTTCTATTAGCGCGCACGATATGGTGAAAGTTCTTCTCAAATCGGGGTACAAAGATTATCTCGTTTCACTGATGAAAATGGGTTTTTTTTCAGAGCTCGTTCTGGTGCCAATTGGATTGGTCCTTACTCTGTTTACAGGAAGGTTTCAAAGTTGGGTCGCCATGGGAGGCGATTTTGGTACTCAATTAGATTATTGGGTATTCTGCAGTGTGCACTTCTTGGTATTATCATCAATTTTTCTATTGTCTATCGCAATAGTCTCAGTTGCTATGCTCACTTACTATGTAATGTTGATTTTCGAAAAAGGAACGTTCAGTTAATTCAATTCTTAATTGGACAGGGGCTTTTCTTTTTTGAAATGGCATGATACATTTTTATTTAGGATGGCCTTTGTGTCTTCTAGTTTTGTTTGGAGTATGTAAATGAGAACAGATTGTTTTCCGGTTTTTACAAAACAACTTAAGCAGATGTTTCCGACTAATCCGAGAACAAAGTTTGAATTGCGCGATAAAATGACAAGAGAAGAACGTTCTGATTTTGATAGAATGATGAAACTTCAACTTAGCAAAAACGAAAATGAACCAAGAGTAACTTATAGACAAATATATAGTGGACCAGTTCCTTTCTTTCTCGCTTCGAGGGGAATTGAAAACGAATGAATATTAATCAAAATGAAAAATTAAGAATGGAAAGAAAGATTTCAGTTGGAAGAATAGTTTTGTATCAACGCCATGGTTCTCCGAACGGACAACACAAACCCGAACAAAGTCCGGCGATAGTTACAAAAGTTCTTGACGAACAAACGCAAAAATGCCAGCTATTCGTGATGAACCCTAACGGAGTTTATTTTGATGCTTGCGAATTTTCTGAAGAACTTAAACCGGGCTGTTGGTCATGGCCTGTAATAAGTTAGACTAATACTAAGGACTAATAAAAGTCTAAAATACTGTAGATTTATATTGGTCCAAAGAATTAGTGAGAAGATAGA
>Ga0136601_1000136_pt1 | contig 37034 bp, 36 predicted proteins | sample AntRauMFilla2699_FD_181020 | JGI IMG/M metagenome (GOLD analysis project Ga0136601, IMG submission 181020) | Saline lake microbial communities from Rauer Islands, Antarctica - Metagenome Filla 2 #699 | ecosystem: Environmental > Aquatic > Non-marine Saline and Alkaline > Saline | place...
ATACTACTGGACTCGATACCAGCGAAACACAAGCTGGGGCTAGCGCCAGCGCTCGTGACGTATCTTTTCTGATGCACTATATTCTGCAAAATTATCCAGAAATATTAGAGCCTACTAGGTTAGCAGACGCTCGCATCTACACTGACACTGGGGCACACTACGAAGCGGAAAACACTAACCAGCAACTCGCCTCCATCCCTCAATTACTCGGCTCTAAAACCGGCTACACCACCCTTGCTGGCGGGAACCTAACCATCGCTTTTGATGCGGGGTATAATCGACCAGTCATTATTACGGTACTTGGATCAAGCTATACTGGTCGCTTCGCTGACGCCGCCGTCTTAATAGAGGCGATTCAGACAAGTATTACTAATGAAACTCAATAGATATTGGTATGGAATTACAAATGATAAAAATTTTAGTCCCAGCCACCGTAGCGTTTACGATTGGGATTTTAATCACCCCCCTGATTACCCACTATTTATATGCGTTTAAGGTCTGGAAAAAAACTGGCGGAAAAACAGCCATTGGTGGACGAGAGGCTACTGAGTTCAACCGCCTTAAAGGCATTCACGAAACCAAGACTCCTCGCATGGGAGGTATTGTCATTTGGGCCAGTATTGTATTAACCTTAATCCTCCTGTACGGACTGAGTCAGTTCCTACCCCACAGCATCTGGCCTGAACTATATTTCCTTAGTCGCTCACAAACCTGGATACCTGTTTCAGTCTTGATAGCCGGAGCACTAATCGGTCTTCTGAATGATTATTATGATGTAGTTCATGGAGGAAGGGGGCTGAGACTATCAATTAGATTACTGATAATTACTGGCTTGGCCAGTGTTATAAGTTGGTGGTTCTATAGTAAACTAGGAGTCGACAGTATTAACCTGCCATTTTTTGACATACTCAGTTTAGGCTGGCTGATTATTCCATTTTTTATTTTTTTGACCATCACTATCTACGCTAGTGGGGTTATTGATGGTATCGACGGACTGTCCGGGGGTGTTTTTGCGGCTATTTATTTTGCATATGCTGGCGTCGCTTACATCCAGTCACAGTTTGATATCGCTGCCTTAGCAGCTACTATCGGTGGAGCAACCCTAGCTTTTCTTTGGTTTAACGTCCCTCCAGCGCGCTTTTGGATGACCGAAACCGGCAGCATGGCACTCACTCTAACGTTGGCAGTAATTGTATTTATGACCGATCAAATTGGTTCTGGTTACGGTATTTTCTTATTTCCAATCATAGCCTTACCACTAGTGGCTACTGTTGCTTCAAATGTCCTTCAAATTAGCTACCGTCATGCCACTGGCAAAAAACTATTTCGCATCGCACCACTACATCACCACTTCGAAGCAATTGGCTGGCCAGCACATAAAGTGACTATGCGCTATTGGATTTTTAGTATCCTGTGTGCCATTTTGGGTATTATATTAGCGTCTATTTTGTATATATGAAACGCAAGTCAGTCGATACAACCCTACTGGTTTTAGTCTACTGCTTAGTGGGTTTTGGCTTTTTGATTTTTTCTTCAGCCTCACTAGGATTGCTAGCGCGCGGCGGTGCGAGTTTTTCGAGTGTAGCCGCTAATCAGTTCTTATTTGGGATTGTAGGCGGAAGCTTAGCGCTATTTTTATTTAGCAATATTCATTATCGTAATTTGCGAAAATACGCATTTTACATATTCTTATTTACACTTATCTTATCACTCTGCGTCTTTGTTCCTGGACTGGGAGCTAGTTACGGTGGAGCAACACGCTGGCTATCCATCGGCGGCTTTTCGCTACAGCCAGCAGAATTATTAAAAATTGGCTTTATTATCTATGTCGCTACCTGGCTATCGGGTCGGCAGCCGTTCATAAACCAATTTGTCCGAGGTGTTTTACCGTTTGTTGGCTTACTCATGACTATAGGAGTCATTTTATTACTCCAACCCGACACCGACACATTTTTACTGCTCGTAACCGCCAGTCTGGCTATGTTTCTTACTGCGGGTGCCCGCTGGCGAGACATTGCTTTACTATGCGTGACCGGCATTGTAGCCCTGGCAATAATAGCTCTCCTGCGACCCTACGTCATGGATCGCATAACTACCTTTCTTGATCCCTACGCAGACCAAACTGGCAGCGGTTACCAAATCCAGCAGTCACTTATAGCAGTTGGCTCGGGGGGATTTACTGGACGTGGTTTCGGTCAGAGTATCCAAAAATTCGAATATTTACCCGAACCAATTGGGGACTCTATTTTTGCAGTATACGCTGAAGAGTTTGGCTTTTTAGGCGGCATCATACTGATTGCTTTGTACATTCTTTTTACATTTCGCGGCTTCAAGATTGCTACTGGTGCCAGAGATATATTTGGCACGCTGTTAGTTGTAGGATTTATGACCCTAATCGTTACACAAGCTTTTTTAAATATCGGCTCCATGCTGGGAGTAGCCCCATTATCTGGCTTACCGCTTCCATTTATTAGCCACGGGGGGACAGCCTTATTAGCTACACTAATTATTATTGGTATCGTACTAAATGTGTCTAGATACCAAAAAAGTAGGCCGAGACCATGATACACTAGTAAAACATTTAGTATGAAAATAGCATTTGTAGGTGGTGGAACAGGCGGACATTTTTATCCGCTCATAGCTGTAGCTGAAGAACTAGCGCAACATCCAGCGCAGCCGGAGCTATATTACCTTGGTCCCACCCCTTACAACCCTGAAGCTCTCAAGGCCAATAACATCACGCATATCTACTGCCCAGCGGGTAAAGTACGACGGTATTTTTCACTACTGAACATTCTCGATGTATTCAAAAATATCGCAGGAATATGTGTAGCTTTTTACAAACTCTTTTGGTTGTACCCAGACGTGCTGTTTAGCAAAGGCGGATACACGAGCGTCCCGGTTTTGCTCATGGCGTGGTTTTATCGCATTCCTGTCGTTATACACGAATCCGACAGCCGACCCGGACGAGCGAACGTATTGGCTAAAAAGTTTGCCCGCTACATTGGAATAGCTTATAGCGAAGTAGCAGATTTTTTTCCTGCTGATAAAACCGCTTTAGTAGGCATTCCAATCCAGCGGGTCATTAGTCAAACAAATCAAAATCCGCACGACACACTAGGTATTCCTAAAGATATCCCGCTTTTATATGTCACTGGCGGATCACTCGGATCCGAACGAATCAACAACCTCATTCTTGACTCACTCAATGAACTACTCCCACACTTCCGTATCTTCCACCAAACTGGCGATACGCACGCTAACAAAGTAACCAGAACAGCCCAAGGTCTTATCACTGACACAGCCTTACTCGAACGATATTATGTGCAAGGTACGCTACCAGCCACTACCGTATCAGCGCTACTTGATGCCGCCGCTATCGTTGTGTCCCGAGCGGGTAGTACTACTATTTTTGAAATCTCGTTGCACGGTAAACCGTCTATTATCATCCCTATTCCAGAAGCAATTAGCCATGACCAGCGCACGAACGCCTACGCCTACGCGCGCAGCGGGGCAGCCACTGTATTAGAGGAAGGGAATCTCACGGCTAACCTTTTAACGGCCGAAATCATGACTATCTTACAGAACCCAGAAAAGTACCAAGCCATGCAGACTGCAGCAGCGCAATTTGCGCCCCGCGACGCAGCTGCTAAAATAGCAGCTGCCCTTATCAGTATCGGACAAGAACATGGCTCATAATTCCACCTCAGTCGTTACTCGCTACGCCCCATCTCCCACTGGCTTTCAGCACATTGGCGGTATTCGTACTGCTTTATTTGCATATCTTTATGCCAAAAAACATCACGGCACATTCATTTTACGGATTGAAGACACCGACAAAAACCGTGAAGTGGCAGGCGCTATTGATCACACCATTGCAGCTTTACGTTGGCTCGGTCTCGACTATGACTTTGGACCAGATAAAGCAGGTCATTTTTCGTCAGTTCTGCAATCAGACCGGCTAGACATATACAAAACGTACGCCGACCAGCTAATTGCTAAAGGACTAGCGTATCCCGATCCGTACACAACCGAAGAATTAACCGCTTTCCGAGACGCAGCGACAGCTGAGAAACGGCCTTTTTTATACCGTGACCATCGACCAACGCAGTTTGATACTTGGGATGGTACCCGAGCTTTACGCTTCAAAGTACCAGAAATCAAACGCTATACTTGGCATGATGCTGTACGAGGCACGTTAACTGCCGGTGAAGAAATGCTTGATGATTTCATACTCATCAAAGCCGACGGCTATCCAACCTACAACTTTGCTCATATTATCGACGATTTAGAAATGGGAGTCACTCACGTCATGCGCGGTGAGGAATTTATATCTAGTACTCCGAAATTTCTTAGTCTCTACGACGCCCTCGATATTCCATATCCAACCCTGGTCACCCTACCGCCCATACTGGGACCCGATGGGAAAAAGAAATTAAGTAAGCGAGACGGTGCAAAAGATCTGTTTGACTATCGTACTAATGGCTATGTACCAGAGGCAATGGTAAATTTTCTCGCCTTAATTGGCTGGAACCCTGGTACCGAACAAGAGCTCTTTACTCTAGATGAGCTGATTCAAAATTTTAATCTAGACCAAATACAAAGAGCGGGCGGCACGTTCAATGAAGCCAAGTTAGCCTGGATGAATAAAGAGTACCTCGAAAAGCTATCGCCAGAAGAATTTCTAGACTATATGGAGCCAATTTTGCAACCCTTGCTAACTACCGCCACTCCAGCTACCCAAGAACAAATTAAACGCTTGGTTCCCACTATACGTGAACGAATACACCATTGCCAAGAAGCCTACGACGAAATTACAGCGGGTGAGTACGACTATGTATTCGGAACAATTAACTACGACACGAATCTCCTTGCATGGAAAAAGGACGCAAGCGTAGAAGCTGTATTACCACGCCTAGAACAGCTTAAAGTCCTACTTGAGTCAGCTGACTTTTCTAGTAGTGAGTCACTAAAAAATGCTCTTTGGCCTTACGCAGAGGCAGTTGGCAGGGGGGAGGTGTTATGGCCCTTGCGCGTCGCTTTATCTGGCAAAGAGCGCTCGCCCGATCCATTTACCCTCGCGTATATACTTGGCCAATCAACAACCAATCAGCGAATTAAGGCTGCGTGTGATAAAATTAAAGATAATGCGACAACGTAAGTTTTTAGCCTTTGTTTTTGGTGTATTGCTGCTACCAAGCATGTGGTGGGGGAGTAATGTATCCTTGGCCGATCAATCTGAAATCGAGCGTCTCCAGAGCGAAATTCGCACCAGTAATAATCGCTTAGCTGATATAGAGAAGGAAATAGCCCAATTTGAATTGGCCTTACTAGAAGTAGGAGCTGAAAAAAATACTCTACAAAAAGCCATCAATCAACTCGAATTAGAGCGCAAAAAGGTGCAGGCCGACATTAGCTACACTGAGCAAAAAATCAGCGCTACTGATATGGAGCTAAATAAGCTGATTTTAGAAATTCGTAATACTGAGCAAGACATAGAAACTAACCGTAATGCCATCGCAGAAACTATACGCAACCTTAATCAACAAGAGGCTGAATCATTGATTACAATCCTGTTGTCACACGATCAGTTATCAGAGTTCTGGAATAATCTTGAGACACTTGAAACTGTTCGCAACAGTATGAATACCCAAGTTCAAAACTTACACGAATTAAGCATAACCCTAAAGGATAAGCGTGATCAAACCACCTCGTATCGCAGTCAGTTAGTTGACTTAAAAGAACAATACAGTGACCAAAATAGCGTTCTAGTCAACAACCGAGCCGAACAAGCTGAGCTGTTGGCGGCCACGCGCAATGAGGAAGCCGAATATCAATCTCTATTACAACAGAAGCAAGCAGCTCGAGAAAAAATCGTTTCCCAAATGCGGGAGTTTGAATCCCAGCTACAATTTATCCTTGATCCTAACACCATCCCTTCACCAGGTACTCGAGTTTTTGATTGGCCTTTGCAAAACGTCATCATTACTCAATATTTTGGAGGAACCGAATTTGCTAAGCGCAACCCTGGCATATATGCTGGCCGGGCGTATCACCCCGGAGTCGACTTTGGTGCACCGCGCGGCACACCTATTCACGCTCCACTGGCCGGCACCGTTCGAGCTACCGGCAATACCGACGCAGTGCCAGGCTGCTTCTCGTGGGGTAAATGGACACTACTTGATCACGCCAACGGCCTATCAACTCTCTACGCTCACCAAGATGTAATTGGGGTTCAACCTGGACAAAGAGTGGCTACTGGTGAAATTATCGGCTACATTGGGAACACTGGCTTTTCAACTGGTCCGCACTTACACTTTACTGTCTACGTCAAAGACGGTGTCTCAGTCCGTAAATTTAATGAAATTAAAAGCGTGACTAGCTGTGGGGCTGCCACTACACCAGTAGCGGCAACCGAAGCGTACATTGACCCAATGTTGTACTTACCGGCCAATTAGACGAATATCTTGACTCAAGAATTGAGTAAACCCGCAAAATAGCCTGATTTTGCGGGTTTACCTATATTTCTAGATTTGTAGTACTGTATTAGTTGGGTATAACGTTGGGTATAACACTATGATTACCTGTATATAACTTGGGTATACGTGGTATACTTTCCTAAAGATGTGCGGCATAGCAGGAACTTACCTACATAGAATCCTGGTAGCGAGCATACGGGATTCTGGGTCTCTACTTACGATGCCAGGCTATTTACCATGACACCATCTCCATCAGAAGCGCCATTGAGTGAGACTGACCTCAGTGAAATCCGAGCTATCCAAGCTGCTGCTGATGCTGCGATGATAGCCGTAATTGACTACCTGCATTCGGTCAGTCAACCGACAGCAGAGGCTGCTCATGCACTCATCGATGAAGTACTTGAGCAATATGACGCTCATTCTCCTGAAGGTCATATTGTCGCAGGTGGTACTGCGAGTGCCGAGCCTCACGAGCACGGTACAGGCACAATTCTGCCACACACGCCAATCGTGATAGATATTTACCCTCAATCTAGAACGACTGGCTGGTGGGCCGACATCAGTCGCACCATCTGTCTTGGCACACCACCTGCGGAACTGGTACGCTTGTACCAAACAGTCCAAACTGCGCAGTCAATTGCTATTAAGGCTGTACGCCCCGGTGTAACTGGCGGAGCACTTCACCAGCTCGCTGAAGAGCACTTCGAGTCAGCTGGGTATACTACCGGCGGCACGGGAAAAGAATTCACTTACGCTGAAGGTTTCGTCCATAGCCTGGGTCACGGGGTAGGGCAGTCTATCCATATGCATCCACACATCAGTCGCGACAGCACAGATATCCTCCAAGCAGGGGACATCATCACCATTGAGCCTGGGCTCTACTATCCTACTATTGGTGGAGTACGCCTCGAGGATATACTCGTAGTAACTGAAACTGGCTACGCCAATCTCGCAGCAGTAGAAACGCGACTGACCAGGTAGAGTAGGAGACACAAACGAAAGGTTCGCACAATCTTATTTCATATATTTTTTGATCAGGGGAGTAGGGTGGCTAGATTTCAGAAAACCGATTCCAGCCAATATTGCGTGATCGAGCATGGTCTGAGAAGTACTTTTTTAAGTGCAGTAAATTCTATACATTACGGTACTAAATTTGTGCACAAATATTTTTTAAACTTTTTAAAATCTGAAAAAATTAAATGGCCCATAGCGATTGATTAACTACACTGCAGTCAGATTTAAGCTGGTTATATCCTGACGATATCTAGAAAAAAATGTACAGGTACCAGAGGTCATCCGTACAAGGTACATGAGACCATCTACGTCATGTAAAATTGCTCAGAAGCCAATTTTGAGCCTCGTATGATTCAACGGATTGGCTCACGAAAGCATGTGAGCCATAGGTAGGTATGGGTACAAAATTACTGCAAACAGGTAAATTAGCTACAGCAAGAAAAATGAGTAAAACCGTGGAATATAGGACATGTACACTGCACCACAACATAGGTGTACTAAGGTATTAGAGCTAATATAACCGACCCAAAAGACCAGAAGGGCCTCCCAATGATTAACTACATACATGCATGTGTACACGATACTTGATATCCCCATTAGTTCGTTTTACATATATTGTGCGAATGATACAATAGAGGAGTATGGCATTACAAAAAAGCAACAAACCCCTCCCCAAACATATCCTCCCTTTTCTCGACTACTGCGAAATCGAAAAAGGCTTGTCGAGTAATACGCAACGTAATTACCAACAGTACCTCTCCCTATTCGTTAAGTGGCTCACATTGAACGAAGAGCAAGGGTTGCTCCCACACCAACTTACAGCCGAACACGTTTGGAACTACCGTCTCTATCTCGCCCGCACCTACAAAACCAACCGCGGTGAGCACCTGGGCAAGAAGTCACAAAACTACTACCTGATTGCCTTGCGTGCCCTACTCTCCTTCTTGGCTGACCGAGATATCGAAACGCTGCCTTCATCAAAGATTTCGCTCGCGAAGCAAAAAGATGAAGAAACGATTTCTTTCCTCCAGACGCAGGACATTGAGGACATGATAAAGATTCCCGATATCAGCACCATAGCTGGCATTCGTGACCGCGCCATTATGGAACTTTTCTTCTCTTCTGGTATGCGTATCTCAGAGCTCACTGCACTCAATCTTGATCAGTTCACTATGCTGAAGGATAATAGCGCCACGCGTACCTACGAGCTCTCTATCGTAGGTAAGGGTAAGCATATCCGCACGATTTTCATTTCCCCCCGAGCAGCTGAGTGGCTGCGTAAATACATTAAGACCCGTACAGATGTAGAGAAACCCCTCTTTATTAACTACCGCTCACGCGACCCAGACAACAAACGCCTCACTCCCCGCTCCATCCAAAAACTCATTGCCCGCTCTGCCCTCCTGGCTGGTTTGTCAAAGAAAGTCACTCCCCATACCCTACGCCACACCTACGCCACTGACCTGCTCGATCACGGGGCTGATTTGCGTAGTGTCCAAGAATTACTCGGCCATAAAAACGTCTCTACTACGCAGATATACACCCATGTTACCAACAAACGCTTACGGGATATTCATGAGAAATTTCACGGTGGTAACGACAAGAAATAGTACTAGATTTGTTTAAAATAAGCAGCTTACACTTAACAGCATTATTAAATAGATGTAAACCAATCGGAGGAGCTCTTTTGATATAAGAATATTAGAGCGATTAACTGCAGTACAAATATAGTCATTCCTAATAACGTTGATATTTGGTTTATTGAAGAAAGACTGATTAAAGAAATAACGAATTCTTGTCCATACCCTGATGTTTGCATAATTTCAACTGAATTTGTAAAACCAATTACGCTATTTATAACTCCAATACCCACACTAATCCAAAATAATTTTACAGCTTTTTATACAGTCTCTGGTTTGATATTTAATAGCATAAATAAATTACAACAAAACCAAAACCTGGTTTAGCTATCATCAACAGCAATACTCTTACTTCTTAAGACTGCAGCCCGTCACGTTCTTGCAAGTAATCGCTATACTACATCTAGCCCACCAAGGCTTTGGTAAAAACTACCTCCCTAGCTTCTGAATCGCTTGGTACTCAGCTTTGGTAAGTGGCACAACTGAAAGACGATTCCCTTTTTGTACGAGTGGTGACTCTGCGAGAGCGGGAATATTTTTAAGCTCATCGAGAGAAATGACGTTCTTGTACTGCTTTTTGAAAGCGACTGTTGGCGCCAGCCAGCGAGGACTTTTCTTATCACTTTTGGCATCAAAATATTTAGAACTGACATCAAATTGAAATGGATCAGGCACTGCTACTTCTACCACCTCCATCTCCCCCACCACCCCTGGCACCGAAGTGTTGGAATGATAAAAGAATGCTTTGTCTCCCATATTCATGTCGTCGCGAAAAAAATTGCGTACCTGATAATTTCTAATGCCTTCCCAGAGCGACGTTTTTTCACGCTTTAAATCAGTAATCCCATACTCGTCAGGCTCACTCTTCATTAGCCAATATTTCATACGCAGCAGTATATCAGAAAACAGCGCTACGAACGTAGCGCTGTTTTCTATAACCTGTTATGGAGATTAGACATTTGCCGCGAGAGTTCGTCCCCAACACGGAGCCGATGCACTCCATGGCTGTGTTCCCTGCTTCTCATAGAGATGCCGAGCATACGCCATGTTGTCGTAAATGTCCTCAATATCAAGTCCCATATTAGTCGCCGTCTGTAGGTGATACCGTTTGTTAATTTGCATCACTCCGGTATCATCATTATCGACCAAACCTTGCAAGACGGAACCGTCTGCTAGCGTATGTCGAAACGTTGACTCACATCGGGCTACTTGAATCATTACTGGAATATCGTGAAAATATTCTCGAACGACAGCTTCTGTGGCATGTGCCCCAGTTACCACCTTAGTAGTACTCTCTACTTCACGAACTTCGGTCGTAATGTGTCCATACGCTGTATGTCCGGGTGCTGTAGATGCTACCGAAACGGACAGAAGCGTAAGGAGAATTGCGGATATAATAAGCCAATGGTCTTATCTAACAAATATCAGTTCAAAAACTGATAACCGCACAATCGTATCACATTCTGCGGATTTCTAATACTATAGCACAAATTACAGTATTAGTCAATGATTTACGATTCTACCGGGCAATTTCCGCAATCGCCGTCTAGACCTGTGCTTCTCTAAGTAAAAATGCGGTTTTACTTCACCCACCTCCTAGTTGACGACAGACCATCTGTCCCACTTGTCTTTCTACAGCACAAAAGCAGCCCATACAACCGAGCTGCTTAATCTAAATTACGTATCAAAAACGTCTCCCAGTCAATTGCTAGTACTGATGTCGTCGCGCCAGGCAACCAAACAGCCCAGCTTCGTCGCCCAGCTGGGCAGTTGTTATGTACGGGCACGGTACCCGTCCAGCAATCGCCTCCACGGTTGCTTTACGAATTGCTTGTATTTGGATACGAGGGTCACCAATAATCATCGAACCACCGAGGACAATCACGTCAGGTGACCAGTAATATATGGTATTAAGTAGTCCTTGTCCTAAATAACCCGCCAATTCATCCCAAACGACATCAGTTTGATCAATTTCGTATGGCTTGACGTGCATGCGGTTCTCTAGCGCCGTCCCGGAAATTAAGTTTTCCAGCGTTGGGGCCACCTCTTCGCCCAGTACGGTGCGGTCAACATCGAGTATCTGATGCCCTGGTTCAAAGCCTATACTGGCGTGATCAATTTTGCCATTTTCAATCTTTGCGCCACCCACTCCCGTGCTCACTGTGTGATACGCCACAATCTCTACCCCCTGCCCGGCACCAAACACCGCTTCTCCTAAACCGGCCAGAGCGGCGTCATTTTCAAGAATAATATCGCGTGCTCCCAGATGCTCCGACAGTGCGTCCGTTACCGAGAAACCACACCACTGCGTCAGGACGTTATCACTTTCTATCCCCGAACGTTCTTCATTCAAAATACCGCGGATACCACCGACGATATTGTACTCTGTCTCAGACGTCAGTTTTTTTACACACTCAGCAAGTTTTTCCATGGTTTTGGCGGGGTCAGCCAACGTTTTAAACGATACCACCTCGGCCAGAGTGCGACCGTCGTGACTGATCGCCACGCGCGTTTTGGTACCACCACAATCAAATACGATATCGGTCATAGGCAATTACACTTGACTTACATTATTGCAGTCGACGTTTTTCAGAATATATGTATACGCATCATCAACCGAATCGGTCACAATAAACAAATCGAGATCTTCTTTACTAATGGTCTTGAATTTCTTGAGTAACTCCTTTTCAAACCAGGCAATCAGTGGCTCCCAAAATTCGCTACCGTACAAGACAATAGGTATTTTTTCAATCTTTTTAGTTTGAATAAGAGTGACGATTTCAAAAAATTCGTCGAGAGTGCCGAAGCCGCCAGGAAAATAAACATACACCTCAGAAGCAAAGGTAAGCATTACTTTGCGTGAAAAGAAAAAGTCAAAGTTTAGAGACTCGGTAGTATAGGGGTTTAATTTTTGTTCAAACGGCAAATCGATATTTAACCCGACTGACTTACCGCCCACCTTAAAAGCACCAACGTTCGAAGCCTCCATAATACCGGGTCCACCACCAGATATTACCGAAAAGCCTTTCTTTGCGAGTTTAGCAGCTAATTCTTCGGCGGCTTTGTAATAGGGGTCATTTGGTCCAGTGCGTGCACTCCCCCAGAACGTAACCGCCAAGCCGTGGTTGCGCAGTAACTCAAAACCACTAACAAACTCAGACATGATCCGGAACACTCGCCAAGATTGCACAGCGTCTCCGTTACCTCCTCGTGGATCTAGTAAATCTGTCACAATTCGACAGTGCGGCGTACTGTCGTTCTTATGTACTTTAATAGCCCGCTTCTTTCCAAAAAGTTTTTTTACCATAACGTTCTCAGTATACCATCTCCCTACCGCCAAGGAATTTCGTAATGAGCAAACTCGGGGAGAAGTGACTGATCGTACAGCAAGCGCGACACCACTTCCCCGTGACATAAGGCACCAATCAAAGCATTATGCGGCTGTGGCTCTTCGGGAATACCACAGTACTGCAAAATCACATCGAGATTAAGGGCTGAGCGCTTGTGTTGAGCGTCTTGCGGCGGTGTCAAGCCACGCTTGAGCATATGCATATAACACATCGTGTGGGTATCGAGGGTCCGGTACGCCAAACTCCAGTTGCGTCCTGCTCGTCCGGTGGCGGCGCGCAGCATATCGCGGTCAAACGACGGATTTTGACCGGTGATAGTCCGGTCGGACACATGCTCAGTCCACTCCAGAAATTGAACGGTGAGCTCAGCTTCGGTGAGTTTAGTGGCGTCTAGTATTTCTTCTCGAGTGAAACCATTAACCACCAGCGCATCATCCATCACGTGCGCACCATCCCAAATCTGACACTCCCCATAAAAGCGCTGGTCCGGATTAGCTAAGTCGAAAGCGCCAATTGAAACAATTGAATGCTTCTCGTAGTTAGTTCCCGACGCTTCGATATCAAGTATTAACATGCATAAATTCTAACATAACTACACAGTCAGCCCATCTGGATACTGTTGGAACTTTTGTTACAATCTACGTATGTCATCTTTCACTACTGATATGCCTAACGACTGGCAAGCAGCCCTGCAAAGCGAGCTGCAAAAACCGTATTTCGTAGCACTAGCTCAGCAAGTTGACCGAGAATATACGCAGCAGACAATTTACCCGCCCCGACCAGCTCTATGGGAAGCATTTTCCCTCACCTCACTCTCATCAGTTAAAGTGGTTATCCTGGGGCAAGACCCGTACCATGGACCAAATCAGGCGCACGGGCTAGCCTTCTCGGTGCCAAACAAAACCGCTTTGCCACCCTCCTTGCCACCCTCACTGCGTAACATCTATAAAGAAATTGCTGCCGACATAGGATCCATGCCACCAGAATCCGGCAACCTGAGTCAGTGGGCTACACAAGGCGTATTACTACTTAATAGCACGTTGACAGTACGAGCAGGCGCTGCCGGCTCACACCATACCCTCGGCTGGGAATCATTCACCAACACCGTCATCCAAACCATATCAGACCAACAGCCAGCCGTCGTATTTCTCCTCTGGGGAGCACACGCTCAGGCCAAATCTATCTATATAGACCCTGCTCGACATCTCACACTGACAGCTCCTCACCCCTCCCCACTTTCCGCCCATCGAGGATTTATAGGCTGTCGACATTTCAGTCAAACGAATGCTTTTCTAGAAGCCCGGGGTTTATCAAAAATTACGTGGTGATATTGATTTGTACTTTGTAGACAGCAATCGCTCATCGTACGCACGAGCAAACGCTGCGCCAAACAGAATAATAGTAGCTATCACATACAACCAGAGGAGCAGCACAAAAATCATGCCCGTTGCTCCGAACAAATCAGGAATCGGAGCGGTAGCCAAATGCAGTCGCACTACGAAACCAGCTACCATAAATAAACCAGTCACTACCAGTGAAGCGTACATACGAGCCGGCATAGACGCTGCTTTGGTAATGAGCACACTATATCCAATTAAACAAAGCAAACCAGTGCTCACCAGCAACGCCGGACTTTTTAAGTACAAGACAGTAGTGCTACCAAAAAAGTCTGCAGCTATCTGTAGTAACTCCTCCAAAACAATCACAAACAGCACATATGCCTGAATAACTACAACAAACAGTAAACATCTGCCGAGTACTCGCAGTCGGTGCCACCAGCCAGTAATTACTTGTCCACTTACCTTATGTAAGGAGAAAGCAAGAAAATTCATGGTAACAAAAATCATTCCCGAGAAAAATACTACCGCTAACAGTGGTACCGCAAACTGTTCGGTCAGCACTTCGAAATTCTGCACGGCCGTGCTAAACAACTCAGCTAAACCAGGGTCAATGGCGGCTCCCCAACTATAGAGCAGTTCAGCGACTCGGCCAGTTCCACTCACTAGACCAACAATCGAAATAGAAATCAGCAGTAACGGCGTGAGAGCAAAAGGAATGTAGTACGCTAAGGCCGCCGATAGATGTTCGGCTTCGGCCTTCAGCCAAATAACAATCGCTGCATAAAATAACTGAAATATCACCATATGATCTGCATAGTATACGCTATAACCCCGGGCAGTTAGCAGCCTTTGTGTACCCAGCTGCTTCAGCTTCTGCAGCAGTTGCAAAGAACACTTTATTACTTTCCTTAATTTGCGAAACACTAGGGCAATCAAGTAAATGGTAGCGCGAGCCAGACTGTGAAGCTACTAGACGCTGTGTCCCAGCAGTTACTGTCTCAGTACCAACATTAGAATCAGTATGCGTTGATAAAATAAAAGGTTCTGGAGCCAACGCAACACCCGCCACTTGTCCAACACTAGTCGGCACCGCCAAAGAATGGCGGCCTAGTCCAAACGAAATGACGCCTACCAAAATCATCAGGATCGACAAGAAGATCGACTCATCTACTATTATGGACTTGAATTTTTCCCACATATATCGTATACTCGTACGCGTTATCTTTCTTAGCAATTATACTGTATGTCAACAAAAAAATCAGGTGGTTCATCCAAAAACCTACGCGACTCCAAACCAAAGTATTTGGGCATTAAGCGCACCGCTGGCCAAATCGTCAAAGCTGGTCAAGTCATCGTTCGTCAACGTGGCACCAAAATTGACGCCGGTAAAAATGTAAAGGTCGCCAAGGACCACACACTATTTGCCACCGAAGAAGGGATTGTACACTTCCGAGATGTTCGCAAGACTAAGTTCAACGGCCATACTATCAAGAAGAAGCTAGCTGAAGTGATTGCTGCTGCTTAATTACACTCCCCTACACCACAAAAAAACAACTGTCCGAAATCGGACAGTTATTTTTTTGTATAGCTTAGTAGCGTATAGCAGTACTACTCTGTAGCAGCTGTCACCACAGTAGCTTGTGCAATTGTTACGTCCGTAAGGGGTAAATCACGTTCGTTAGTCGCAACGTTAGCAATAGCATCAACTACATCCATCCCCTCGATAACTCGACCAAATACTGGATGCTTTGAGCTAAGCGGCTGCTTATCAAAATCAAGTGCAACATTATCTTCTAGATTGATAAAAAACTGACTACCGCCACTGTTGGGACCGCTGTTAGCCATCGAGATAGTCCCGCGAACGTTCGTTAAGCGTGGCTCAGCAATATGCTCATCAGCAATTGCGTAGCCCGGTCCACCGGTACCGTAACGAGCGACATCATCTGTCTTAGTAATGGGATCACCTCCCTGAATCATAAATCCATCAATCACACGATGGAACTTAATACCATCATAAAATCCATCCTCAACAAGAGAGATGAAGTTGCCAGCTGTTACAGGCATCACATCAGCAAACAGCTCCAGCGTGATGGTTCCGAGATTAGTTTCTAAAGCGACGACAGGGTTTTCTGGATTGGAAATTTCTTGTTGCATAATATCTAATTCTTCTGCTGTTAATGGGGCAGGTAGCGGCTCACTGATAATGCTATCAAGTGAAGCTGGTGCGTTCATTATCCCTGACCACCAGGCCAAACCGCCAACAAGCACGAGGGTTAGTCCTAATAATCCGAATATCATTTTTGGATCGGCCATAATTCATTATTTAGCAATAACTTCTAAATGCAATGTGGCCCGCAAAGCAGCACTCTGATTCAGAACAACATCGTGTACACCTACGTCTTTGATTGGCTTCTGTAAGGCAATCGAATCGACAGGCACGATGATGTGCTGCGCAGCTGCAGCCGTTACAATATCGTCTGGTTTTACAGCCTGAAACAGGTGTCCTTTCTCATTAGCTTCTGCTGTCACTGTAATAACAACATCTTTCAGTTGTGCGGCCATTGCCGCAAATGCGGTCTCGGTATCAATCTGCGCCGTGACCGCCTGAGCCTGTAGAGCATGCGTTCGTTTCAAGTTGGCTGGTGTAGCTGGCTTGGCCATACTTTTTGGAATCAATTTATTTTGTGCGTAGCCAGTGGGAACCTCTACCACCTCACCGCGGCGGCCAATCTTTGCTACATCTTGTAGAAGAATCACTTTCATAGAATTACATTATACTTAATCGTTGTGGTAATCGATGCTACCAGTATATCGTTTCAAGGCGATATCGACCAGTTGCGTGCCTCATAATCTACTGGCCCAATAGCAGGCCTACTCGCCTGCTTGTGACGCGGGTGGTACGTACCGATTCAAGATAACGTCCAGGGCTGTTTCTAACTGCGGATCTTCGTCCGCTAGACGCTGCTCTACAGTACGCTCAACGATTACGTCTGGTGTAAGACCACCGGCAGAAAGAGTCGTTCCGTTTGGAGTCAACCAGCGGGCAATAGTCACCTTCAAAGCCGAGCCTTGCGGCAAATTCACCAGCTCTTGCACCGAGCCCTTTCCAAAAGAATTGGTTCCTACTAGAGTAGCGTAGTCTTGCTCGTGTAATGCACCAGCCAAAATCTCGGACGCTGAAGCAGAACCACCGTCAATTAATACAACGATTTCATCTGGAGCAAACTGTTTCAATGTCTTACCTTGACTGCGATACAACTGCTCTTCCTGCCCTTCACCAAAACTCTCTCGCAACACCACCTTACCAGTCGGCAAAAAGTAGCTTGCAATCGCCACAGCACTCTGCAAGAACCCACCCGGATTGCCACGCAGGTCAATGATAAGTTTATCGCTCCCGCTTTGTACATACTCACGCAAGGCTTCCTGCATCTTCATTTCAGACAGTGCATTGAAACTATACAGAGCTATGATGAAAACTCCTTCCTGCTGACTCGTTTCGACGGTCGGAATTTCGATTTGTGCTCGAGTGACCACAAAATCTTCCATCTCACGGGCGCCTTCACGAAAGATAGTCAAAGTTACATCTGACCCCTCTGGACCACGAATATTGCGTACAGCACGGTCAATATTCATATTTTCAGTTGACTCTCTGTCAATCTCGACAATCACATCACCTGGTTGTAATCCCACCTGTTCAGCTGGGGTTCCGGGTAACGGTGAAATGATAGTAATTACATCGTTACGCATCCCTACTTCCATACCTACCCCACTAAAGTTACCGGAAATATCTTCATCAAACATTTCAGCATCACTAGGCGGCAAGTAACTGGTGTACGGGTCACCATAGGAACGAACCATACCACTGATAGCTCCCTGTAATTTTTCTTCGATAGTGATTATTTCGGTACTTGATGCAGCAGCAAATTTCTCGTCCAGTAAATGCCAAACGCGCCAGAACTCCTCTAAGTCAGCCTCATCAGCCGGCTGTGGCTCGCCGGCAAATAATGAAAACAGTCCCGCCGACTGACTTTCCGCCTGCACGGTATTACCTACTTGCAAACCGGAAAAAAAGGCAGCGGAAGCTAGAACGAGAGCTAACCCAATTCCTAGTAAAAATCGTTTCTGTACTATCTCAGTTACTTCATTATTATTTGATTCATCGTGCATGTCGCCATTATGACACAGCTGTGTCGGAAGTGCCAAAGATGGCAGTAGATAGTGGTATCAACCTTGATTTATTCTATATGTACCCTATTCTGGGCGAAGTCAGGCAAGTCTGCTACACTGATTGCATATGTGGAAATTTCTTCAGACCCCAAGCCCGTCTCACGCCACAACCATTCCACTGCAGCTACACAATACCGCCACTAGAACCTTGACTGAGTTTACACCCCTCAAGGCAGGTACGGTTAAAATGTACTCTTGCGGACCAACCGTATACGACTACGCCCACATTGGTAATCTGCGGGCTTATGTATTTGTTGATATTCTCAAGCGGACGCTCGAATATAATAATTTTGACGTCAAAAATACTATCAATCTCACAGATTTTGGTCACCTTAGTGACGACAGCGACGCTGGTGAAGACAAAATGATGAAAGGACTTAAGCGCGAAGGTAAGCCAGTTACCTTAGCGGCCATGCGCGACCTTTCAGACCACTACATTACAGCTTTCAAGACCGACTTGTCTGATTTACGCATTAACCCTCCTACGACATTTGCCCGGGCCAGTGACTATATCCAAGAGCAAATTCGTCTTATCCGAACGCTCGACGAAAAAGGCTACACGTACGAAACTAGCGATGGCTTATACTTTGATATTACTAAATTTCCTACGTACGGCCGCTTGGGCAACATCGACATAACTGCCCTGCAAAATGGCGCCCGGGTCGAAACGAATCCCGAAAAGCGTCACCCTGCTGACTTCGCCGTCTGGAAAAAAGGACTACTGGGCTGGGATAGTCGTTGGGGCAAAGGCTTTCCTGGCTGGCACATCGAATGTTCAGCCATGGCTCTAGCGACCCTAGGTAAAGAGATTGATATTCATACTGGCGGCATTGATCATATCCATACCCATCATAATGCCGAAATAGCCCAGTCAGAATGTGTAACTAACAAACATTTTTCCCGCTACTGGCTACACAATGAATTCATCACCATAGATAAAACTAAAATATCTAAATCTCTCGGCAACAACCTCACACTTCGGCACCTACACGACCAGGGATTCACTGGTGACGATTACCGTTACTGGCTCCTGACAGCCCACTACCGGTCACCAGTCAACTTCAGTTTTGATGCACTCAGAGGTGCCAAGCAAGCCCTTTTTCGCCTCAAGCGGCACGTTTTTGAAGAGTATAAAAACGTCGCTACTACAGTGGCACCAGAGTACATAAAGCAATTTCATGCCTTTATCAACCATGACTTAGACACTCCGCAAGCTCTAGCACTCGCCTGGGATGTTACTAACGATAAAAAACTGTCCTCTGGCACAAAATGTGCCACCTTGAAGCACTTCGACCAAGTACTTGGACTTGGTCTTAACGATCAACTCGACGACGCCCTCTTCTCACTAGGGGTCATCAACCACGCAGAAATTCCAGCTGATATACAAGCCCTCATCGACGAACGAGAAGCCGCCCGTGCCGCGCGCAACTGGGACGAGTCAGACCGCCTGCGCGAACTCCTAAACATGAAAGGATATAGTATTGAGGATAGTGCGCAAGGTCCAAAAGTGTCCAAAAAATGATTGGATTACATAACGGTCGACCATGTGGTCGACCGTTATGTATCCTGGGTATTGAGCATTCATTTGGTAATATCCTACGGATTGTTTACATCTTTCCGACCTCTGTAGTATCGCAAGTAGAGATACAATAATAAGCTCACAATCAAATAACAGAATGCGCACACAGCAACTATATATCCGAGCCACTCCTCCGAACCATAATTTGCAACCAACAATACGATAAGGGCAACCAGTGTCAGTTTTTTATCCACAATAATACTCCTTACGTTATGGCCCTGGACAGTCCGGGGTCTCTTTGTGCATTATACACATCATCCCCAGTGTCCCCAATACATTGTTTGCTAGGCGACTCTTCTCCACTGCGGTATACTGACCCACATATGGCCGACAATCAACACCTAAACCGCAACCTACGCCAGCCACCCAATAATATTGATGCTGAACGAGCATTGCTTGGAGCCATCATTCTGAAGCCTGATGTCATGCATGACATTTCGGTCACCGTCTTCCCTGAAAGTTTTTATGCTGAAAAGCACCGCGCTATCTACGAAGCCCTCTACCAAATCTTTCTCAAAGGCGATCCGATCGATGTGGTGTCGCTTACCAACAAGCTAAAAAGTAGTAAGAGCCTCGAACGAGTCGGTGGAGCTAGTTATATCACCGAACTCATTGAAACTGTCCCAGCGGCCGGTAACGCTGTTTACTACGGTGGTTTAGTACAAAGCAAATCAGTCTTGCGTGGACTAATTAACGCTGCTGATGAAATTGCTGAGATTGGGTACTCAGACCCCGAAAACACCGATGAAGCCGTCGACCAGTCTGAGAAAAAAATCTTTCAAGTGACCAATGCTCCATCTGCCCAGAAATTCAAGACGATTGGCAGCTCATTGACCGAGGCATGGGAGCGGTTTGAGTACCTTAATGCTAATCAAGACGAAAAACGTGGCGTGCAATCAGGCTTTACTGCTCTCGACAACCTTCTGGCTGGATTTCAGCGCTCTGACCTCATTATATTAGCAGCGCGCCCCTCCATGGGTAAGACAACGTTTGCCCTTGATATCGCGCGTAATGCTGCACTCAAATACGGAGCATCGGTTGGCATTTTCTCTCTAGAAATGAGTGATCAACAATTGGTCGATCGTATGCTGGCAGCGGAAGCAGGTGTCGACTCCTGGAAACTGCGCACCGGACGACTCAGTAACGACCATGAATACCAGGCTGTCCAAGAAGCAATGGCAAAACTCTCTGAGGCCCAAATCCATATCGATGACCAAGCTGGTAATAATATTCTTAAAATGCGCTCAGCTGCACGAAGACTGAAGAATGAACATGGGCTCGATATGATTATTGTTGACTACCTCCAGCTCATGTCCCCCACGTCTACAAAAGCCAGCGACTCTATGACGCAGCAAGTCACAGAAATATCACGCTCACTGAAGATTCTTGCCCGTGAACTTGACGTGCCTGTATTAGCCCTTTCTCAGCTATCGCGAGCGGTCGAGCAACGTGGTGGCAAACCACGACTATCTGATCTTCGCGACTCTGGTTCGATTGAGCAAGATGCTGACGTCGTAATGTTTATTCACCGTGAAGACAAAATGAATAAGGACCAAGAAGCTGAACGCCCCAACATTGCCGAAATCATGGTCGAAAAGCATCGTAATGGTCCGGTTGGAAGTGCTGAGCTCTACTTCGATGGTCAGCATGTTCGCTTTCTTAACCTCGACACCCATCATGCGGGTATGTCAAATGCAGTAAATAACGATGACTTTTAGGCACCATGAGCAATCTCGATAAACTAATTGCTCATTTTGAAAAATTTCCCGGCATCGGGGGTCGTCAAGCCCGGCGTTTTGCGTTTCATATTTTGACTATGGCCCCCGAACGTGTCAATGAATTAACTGGTTTGATGCAAAATCTTCAATCAACAGTCCGGACCTGTACCAGTTGTCAACGCTTCTTTGCTCAAAACAATAGTAACAATACCCTGTGCACCATTTGTAGTGACACTAACCGCGACCACGGCAAGCTATTAGTCGTGAGCCATGATACTGATATTCAAGCCATAGAACGCAGTGGGCTCTACGATGGTCTCTACTTCGTCCTTGGCGGCATGGTACCACTGTTAAACGCCACCGAAGACACCCGACTGCGCAGTGGCGCCCTCAAGGCTATCGTGACCGAGCGACAGGCCGAATTAACTGAGATTATCCTCGCTTTTGCCGTCAATCCTGACGGCGAGAACACTGCGCGCTATGTCACCAGTATTCTGACACCGCTTTTTACAGACACCACTACCCCACCTACTATTTCTGAACTTGGTCGCGGCCTCTCCACCGGTAGCGAACTCGAATACGCTGACCCTGAAACACTTAAGAACGCGTTGCGGAACAGGGGTTGATTTATTTAAAATTTATAGTTTAATTGACGGTAGGTGGTTGCGGGACATTCAACATCAAAGAAAGTAGCTCATGCTGAGCATTGACCATAAAACAGAATGTAGGATCTGGGAGCTTGTGTGGAAGTATATGTTTGAAGATAAAATTTACTTCTGCGAAGCACTCAATCGCTATTTCCATATTTTGTGCAGACTAGCGCAAAGCAACCCAGATGAGTTCTGGCAACTCAACTAAAAGCCAGACACAAAAAACCAGCGCCCTCCAGCGCTGGTTTACATTTGTGTATAATCCTTATTTATACAAATTCAGCGACCAGCCCAGAAATTTCTGACTCAATAAACGTACGTACGTCCTGATTAATTGTACGCTTTTCATCAGCTCGTACTGTGCTACCAAACATCGCGTGGTACGCTGGCACCAATTCCCACGGCTGCGATTCATGAGGATAGCGCTCTTTTACCTTAGCCTGCAAACGCGGCATAAAGGCCACGCCACGCTCCCATAATTCTTCAAACCGGGTAGCTTTAATGACTTCAATTTTGTGTAATAAAGGCATAGATGCATCCGATTGACTAGGTATAGTATACGACATGAGTGACGAATTCTAGCACAAAAAAACTCCCCGAGGGAGCTTTTTGTGTATAACCTAGGCAATTGATTCGATTTTGATCTGAGAGTACTTTTGACGGTGACCAAGCTTACGATCACGGTTACTTTTAGCCTTGTATCGGATAATAGAGATTTTTGGACCTTTGGTCATACCGAGGTAGGTTGCTGTGACCTTACTCCCAGTATATGGAGTACCAATCTTAGCCGCACTACCATCATCGGTCATGAGCACAGTATCAAAGGTAATTTTGTCACCTTCGGCGTGTTCACCTAGTAGCTCAACTTCTAGCGTCTGTCCTGGAGTAACAATGTACTGCTTACCGCCAGTTTCGATAACTGCAAAAGCGTTGGTTTTAGTGGTTGTTGCTGTGGTTGCCATAATGCCCGAGATAATACTAGAAAAGCTGTAAAAATGCAAGGATTTACGTATCGTGTACGCAGTTCTGTACTCAGCGGTACGTAAAAACCTCTGAGCAGTCGACCGGACGACTGCGCGGGACGGTCTACCGTCTTCTCTTTCTCGACCGAGAGGCGTACCACGAACACCTGACGTCAATCAGTCTTGAAGACGTACGAGCTGTCACCAGCCAGTCATAAATCAACCACACGCAGCAGCGTGCCTTCTGGCACGCTGCTATCTTTGACGCTTACACGGAACGACAACACACTTGATGTGCTAGCACAACAAGATATTACTTACTCTTCGCCTTTCTGTGGTTTATCAAGAGTCAGTGCTTCAAATGCAAGTCCATCACCTTTCGTAATCTTAACTACATCCTTATCAATCTTCCCCAGCTCTTTATGCGCAGTATTGTAGTGATTTACCGTCGTACTAAGTGAATTACCAAGCTTCGTAAAGTACTCATTATAGGCTTGCATATGACGAGTCAGCTTCTCAACATTTTTTTGAATCTCCTTCGCTCCCTCCTCTACCTGGAACGCTCGAAAGCCGTACAGCACCGACTGTAAATACGCTGCAAAGGTAGTAGGCGAAACGATGATTACGTTTTTGTCGCGGTAGGCATAGTCAATCAGCGAGCGGGTATTTACTTTCACCGACCCTACTTCGTTAATCAGTAAGTCATAGTAGATTGCCTCAGCCGGAATATACATAAACGCAAATGGCAACGTACCATCACTAGGGCGAATGTATTTGGCGGTTTCATCAATGCGCTTCTTGAGGTCGTTCTTAAATTCTTTCTCCATCGTTTCGCGCTCGACGTCGGTCGTCGCATCGACTAAACGTCGATAGTTATCAAGGGAGAACTTCGCATCAACTGGAATCAGGCCGTCCTTAGTCTCAATCACCGCATCGACCGCATCACCACCGGGAAATAAATACTGCAGCTTATACGCTCCAGCTGGCAGCATGTTTTCAAGGGCTAACTGCAGCGAAGCTTCACCGAGATTACCACGCTGCTTCTGGTGCTTCAGTACCTTCTCGAGATTTTGTAGCTGTTCGGCAACGAGAAATACCTGCTTACTACTCTCACTGACCTCAGTCACATGCTTTTGCACCCCCACCAGCTTCTCGCTAACACTCTCTTGAATAGCACGAATCTGTTCGTTTACCTCTTTGTTGATTTGCTGCATCAGCTCCTTACTCTCCCGGAATTGTGACTGACTCCCCTGCTGGACGATTTTGTTACTCTCGCTCATCTGCTCCCGCATCGTACGAGACAGTTCCTGCAATTGCTGCTGCATCATCACCAAACTGTCTGACGGCTTCTCTACTGCCGGCGGACGTAAAAAATATACATACACTAACACTCCCACAATTACTAACAGCAGACCAACCGTCAAAAGTGAAATAATATCCATAGTGCCGCTATTTTAACACACAAATTAACTAAGCAGATTATGCTATACTGACACACATAATTATAATCATATGTCACTACACACATCCTTACGCGAAACCTTGAAAGAAGCTATGAAAGCGAAAGACGCAGTCCGATTGACCACCGTGCGCAACATCATGACCGCATGCACCAACGAACTAGTTGCCACTGGTAAAACACCCCAACACGAATTATCAGACGAGGCTGTCTTAAGTGTTATCAAACGACTCGCCAAGCAACGCAAAGAGTCCATCACCCAATACGAAGCCGCCAACCGACCCGAACTCGCTGAGCCCGAAAAGGCCGAACTCACCGTTCTAGAAGCCTACTTACCTACCCTAATGAGCCAAGAACAAATCCGTCCCATCGCCGAAGCAAAAAAGGCCGAACTCGGTATCGACGACAAGTCGAAGATGGGCCAGCTCGTAGGTGCCGTTATGAAAGAACTCGCTGGCCAAGCCGACGGTGGTGACGTTAAGGTAGTGGTAGAATCATTGTTTTAGATTGCCCTCTATACAAACCTCTAAACTTTCTTGCGTACGGAAGAATGTATCTGCCAACCACACGAAGACCGCAGCAAACTAATTGTCTCCTCAGAATCAGTTCCAGATCTAACTAGGCATCTTGAGAGTAAAAAAATTGATAGTGGCGGCCACGAGGTAGTCTTGCTTGTGGCCAAGGAATACTTTCATAACTACCCACCAGCTGATGTCGAAGCAATAGTTCGAGCCTTTTACCAAGCCGAGCAACAAGCCGCTCTGGGAGAAACAGCGGGTTAGTATAGACAAATTTATATTGTGTAGTACAATTTTTCTAGACTACATCGTTACCTTTGACAAAACAGGAGATGCTACTATGGCACAAAAATGTGTTGGGCACGTCATTGATAGGGATGGTTACAAAATCGAGGTCTGGGTAGACTACGACACAAATCGACCAAGCGATTACGAGCACGTCTACCTGATGTATGATGGTTCACAGCTAGAAGAATTTCAGTTTGGCTTCCCTAGGGGCGACAATCCACTCCAGCTACTTGCTCAGCAAGTAGCTGCCGGTAAAGCCACTTGTCTGACAGAAATTCCTATTGACTTCACTGATGATCAGGTAATTGATGACAGCGATGTCGGTCGGCCATATTTCAAAAAGCTCTTTGGTTGGAGCAGTGAAAGCAAACCGCACTGACACTGCCAGCAGCTCTATCGGGAGAAAGTGCAATGAGTTTGACTTCTGAACAAATTGCCGAAGCGGTGATACGAGACTGCCGCAGACATCGGCTGGCGAACCACAAAATTCGTCAACGATGCTCGGAGCTGGTTGGTCGCTGGTTACGCAGAACACCTTGGTTCTTGGTCCAGTACCCAGAATATGAGGACCAAACTAAGCTCTATCAAGAAATTAGAGCTCAAGTATTCAGACTGACCCAACCAAAACGCAGCCATAGAAAAAGTGCTAACCCAAAACCAGCCAACGATCCGAGAAATCTGTCACTATTCTTGCCGATGCCACCGACAAAAACTTCTCGTTAACGACCCCGACACTCTATGTGCGGGATCGCTTTTTTGTATACAACAGTAGCACAATATGTTTTAATCACCCCGTCTCTGGGGGGATGCTTTACATAAGGGCATGAAGATGAGACAAACAAAAGGTAGCGGGCAGCGTATTTGGCTGGAGTTTCCAGTCGAAGTGTCAGCTGTTCCCGTTATAACTGAACGCCGAAACAAGAAAAGGAGGGTTCATCGTACCTATCATAATCTGCACGTACACTGCGTGCAGAAAAATCCTTTCCGCTTCATTGTCACCGATGTCGTCAATGACGCTGAGTGGGTGGTGGAAGAAGGAGCGGATAGACACCTAGTGATCGTCGAAATTCCCGACGGCAGCGTAATCAAGGAAACCACTGTGCTGGCTGCCATTTATCGCAGCTGGCCACAACTAAAGGGAAGAATAAAGTAATGGGACGAGGGAAGATTGTACGGGGTTGGAGAATCCCGCCCAATAGGGAATTCACTTTTGCGACACTGCTCGACCTCAGTCGTCGCATCGGTGCCAGAGTACGGCTAAAATACAGTTCCATAAACCGTGAGTTCATTGCCTTCGTCGAGGACAATGACGACGCGAGAGCTCGCAGAGAACTCTCTGAATTGCTTCGAGCATTTCCGGAGCAAACCATCAGACTCTGAGGCAGGGTCACACACCAAGAAACCGGGCGCACTAATTGGCGGCCGGTTCACTTTTTATATCAGACAGTAGACTAGCATTGTCGATTGTAAACTCCCCAACTTTAGTCCGTCGTAAATTATATAAACAAGCAGGATATCCGAGACGTTTCCCCAGCTCTTCAGCCAACGAACGAATGTATGTACCGCTACCGACAGTAAACTGTACCGTCAGCAACTGAAACTGCTTACCATCTAGCGCAACTGACGTAGTTGAGAGTAATGTAGCTTGGTCAACCCGCATCGGCCTTTCAGGCACATCAGCTACTCGCTCCCCCGTCCGCTCGGCGGCTCGAGCACGCTTATACATCGGTACTCCGTCTTTCTTAATCGCGCTGTAGGCTGAGACAGGCAAGGCTAGCTCTCCGAGCATAGTCGCCAACGTGACGGTAATAGCATCAGCGAAAATGATTTTATCAACCATTTTTTCTGCCACCACCGCCCCTTCCATGTCACCAGTCAGTCGTTGTTGTCCAAGTAAGATTTCAGCTTCGTACTCTTTGTCTACTTTTACGTACTCCTTAAGTTTTTTAGTACCTGATCCAATACCAACCACCATCAAGCCACTAGCCAGCGGGTCTAGCGTGCCGGCATGGCCCATTTTTTTGATACCGAGCTGTCGCCGTAGTTGCCGAATCACGTCAAACGACGTGATTCCAACCGGCTTATCCACCAGTAGTATGTCTGACGACATACTAAATAAAAGTAAAAAGTTTACTGACAAAGAACGCAAAGAAGATAAGCATCATCAAGCCTTCCCAGCGCATAAGCTGTCTCGCTAAGCCGCTAATAAACAGTATCAACGATGCGGCCAGCATAATCCCAAGTCCCAACTGCATCACCACGGCGTCCGCCGTTAAAGAAATAAACATTCCCGGCAATCCCACGACCATCAACATATTAAACGCATTGGAACCAAAGATATTCCCAATCGCCATTTCGGTTCGCTTGGCGCGAATAGCCTGAATACTGACTACCAGCTCCGGCAATGATGTGCCGACTGCAATGGCCGCAATAGCTACTACTCCAACCGGTATCAATAGTTCGGCGGCTAATACTACCGTCATATCTACTGCATACTTCGCTCCTGCCAAGATAGCCAACAAACCCAAAACCGTCTTAATCAACACAAAGGCCGTAAGTTTTTCATCAGCTCCATCAATCGTTTCGATATCACCGTTTTTTGATTCTACGAGTACGTACCACATGTACGCACCAAACGTTGCTACCAAGAGCGCTGCTTCCAAACGGTCCACGGTACCGTCAATTATCACCGCGATAAAGTGTACTGTAGCGATAAAGAACAGCGGGAGCTCAGTCTTAATTAACTTCTGCTTAATCATAATCGGTCCACCAAAGAAGGCCAGGACTCCTACCACTAGCAGAATATTAGTAATATTTGAACCCACTGCATTAGCAATCACGATTTCGGTTGCGCCGCTCCAAGCAGCAGCTAAGGAAGCTGCGAGTTCGGGTAACGAAGTACCCATACCCACAATCAGGACACCAACAGCAAAGCTGCTCATGCCCAAGCTGCGCCCAATACTACTCGCTCCGGCAATAAAGAAATCTGCGCCGCGCACTAACACAAAGAGCGCTACCGCTAGAACAATAATCGACTGAATAATTAACATATGCAGGCGATTATAGCACCGATACACGATTTGGCGATGACTGAACCACTGGGCGCGGTAACGATTCCATGTTTGCACAAAAAGCACACGACTCATTGTCGTGATTACGCTGCCACATCTGTAAAGCAGTCACAGAAGTGCCGTGTGTACGCTCAAATTTTCGGAGCACTGCACTCCGCTCAGCGTAGTCCGGCAACACCTCCTCCACCGCTGCCCAGAAGCGAACCGAATGGTTGAGCTCGCGCAGATGGCATAACTCGTGAACAATAATATAGTCACGTAGGCACTCCGGTAAAAACAACAGTTTGTAGCTGAAGTTAAGATTACGCTTCGCGGAGCAGCTTCCCCAGCAGCGCCGCTGGTTGCGGATTGCTACCCGGTTATAGGACAGCTGGTAGTACTGATTAAAGTATGCGAGCTTGGCGGCGATATGCTCCCGAGCCTGTTCACGGTGTCGGTGGTAGTGAGTACGCTTAGCTGAAGTGACCGGACGACGTGCCTTCTTTAGTTTCGGGCGGCGGAAGCTCCACATAGATACTTCTTATCGTAGCACACTGTGTATGCAAATTATTCTACCGCCGATATAAACTCTCCATACCCCGCTACAACCATTTCTGCTTGTGGAACAAAACGCAAAGCCACTCCATTCATGCAGTAGCGTAAGCCGCCTCGATCGGCTGGACCATCGGCAAAAACATGACCTAGGTGATTATCAGCAATTGCAGAACGGATTTCGGTACGTTTCATCCATAGCGTACTATCATCGTGCTCAGTGACGGCAGTCGAGACAATCGGCTTCGTAAACGAAGGCCAACCTGTCCCAGAATCAAACTTATCGCGAGAAGAAAACAACGGTTCACCCGACAAAACATCAACATATATTCCAGGTTCATACACAGCATCTAGCGGACTAGAGCCTGCTCTTTCGGTACCGTCCTCTTGCGTGACGCGATATGTAACCTCGTCCAGCATTGCTCGCAGCTCATCCGCAGCAGGTTTTTTGTACTCCTTCCAAAAACCTGCTATTGAGACCGAATTATTAACATCAGACGCTACATCCATTTCCCGCCATGGCAGGGTCGGACCAGTATCATTACCCCAGTGCTCAGCGATAAAGGCGTTGCGACCAGAGGCACTTCGATAGAACGAGTAGCGTAATTTACTCAGGGTGCCTTTATAGTAATCTTGATGGTAGTCTTCAGCTGGCCAAAAACGTGGGCGTTCCTCGATATCTACGGCCAAAGGTTTAGTGTACGGACCATTGGTATCCATCTCAGCAATCAACGCTTGTATCGCCAATTGCTGCTCAGAGGATTCGTAATACAAGGCAGCTGAATAATTTTCACCGCGATCGGCAAATGTACCATCCGGATCAGTCGGATCAGTATTTTTTAAGGTCACAATGAGAATTTCTTCAAACGAAACTTGATTAGCGTCATAGGTCACCTCTACCACTTCTCGATGGCCACCCGCACTGTAGTTTTCGTAGGTTGGATTATCGGTTGCTCCACCCGCATAGCCTGACACCGCTCCAATTACACCAGGAATTTTCTCAACGTCTGCTTCAACACACCAAAAGCATCCACCCGCTACAAGCATGGTACGGATATCGGATTCTGAAGTAGCCGGCTCTGAATTAGTAATGGTTGCGGTAGTGTCAGTATTCATAGATTGTTGAGGTTGATACGTAGTAACTTGTGCTGCTTCAGTACTCGACTCCAACGGCGCAGACACTGCCCGATCGGGCACTGCAGCAGTATCAAGACCAAGTATTGCCAGTACAGAAAAGAAAATTGAGTAAATGTAGTCCATGCTAATATGCGCCGTGTTGTTTCATTGCGCTGTACTATCTATAACGTATACTAGCAAAAAAGCTTTCATCTGACTGGGGTATATTTACACGTGCTCAGACTCTCATTATCACACCACATGTCTACTACTATCGAAATCTCCACCGCCTTGAATCACTTCAAGCAAGTTGATCCGCACCTAGCCCGTCTCCTACAAGCCGCTCGTACAGCACCTACTCCAGTCGCGGTGCCGCAACCCAAACCGACCGAACAGTACTTTGCCAGTATTGTCAGCTCCATTATTAGCCAACAAATCAGCATTCATGCTGCCGCGGCGGTGCTTAGTCGTGTACAGGCCTTAGTTGGAATAATTACTCCCACCACCATACTTGCGCACAGTCCTGACGACTTGCGCGCCTGCGGCTTATCGGGCCAAAAGGTAAAGTATATCCTCCACAATGCCGCCATTTGGGACACAGTTCCTATCACCAGCTTTCCCACCTTGCATGACGAGGCCATCATTATTGAATTGACCAAGCTATACGGCATCGGTCGCTGGACGGCGGAAATGTTCCTAATGTTCTCACTGGCTCGACCAGATGTATTCTCTTACGGTGATCTCGGTTTAATGAACGGTCTCTTTATGCAATACCCCACCATCAAAAGTCGCCACGTACGCAAGATTCGCACACGTGTCGACAGTTGGTCGCCACATCGAACCACCGCTGCACTAGTACTCTGGTACTACAAAGACAACGGCCCGGTTCTACTTTAAGAAATCAGGTCACACACACAAACAGACAGTCGCCAGACACGAACCAGCAGCGCTGGGTGTCGATTAATGTCTGCGAGTAGGAGCAATCCGCCTTTATTCCAGCAAATACTGCAAGCGGGCCAAACGAATTAAATTATATTCATATTCTTCCTGCGTAGCCTCAAAGACCGGCTTGAGTTTTTCGGTTCCGTGCTCTTTGAAGGCCTGATTCAGCTTTTTGCGCGCCGCCTTCCAGTCGACAGTGACTGGTTCAAGTATGTGCAGCTGATTGGCTACCAACTCCCCATCTATCTGTAGTTTTTCGAGATGATTCCAGACGGTCGTCTCAGCAATCCCTCGGGCTGCAGCAATATCAGCTACACTCTGACCCGCCGCCAGCAGGTCGTATGTCTTACGTTGCGTACTGAGCTCAGCTCCGGCCATCGTCCGTTGCGGCACAGCGGCCACGGCCGCAGCACTAGGAAGCACCCCACCACGAGCGATCACAAATTGCTCGTGCAAACGTCCTAGTTCATCATCATCCATAGCAATAAATGTCTCTTCCGCTGCTTCACTCTCCTGATGAAACTGTCGGTCTCGCTTGATGACCTTAGGGTCAACTTGCAGGGCATTGGGATGCATACCAGTAACTTTCAATCCTAGCAGCGAGCGTACTCGCGAGAGGGCTACGTAGCCCTGACCGTAGACAAAAGCTTTTGATAAATCTACTTCAATTGCATCAAGTGACATTCCTTGACTCTTGTGAACGGTAATGGCCCACGCTAAGCGCAGCGGTAACTGCTCTATTGACGCCAAAACCTTTCCATCCTCTATGATATCCCACGACTGAGGCTTGATAGTTAGCCGTCGCTTATCAGCCGTTTCAATGATGGGATACCCTTCATCTGGCTCAAATTCTACTACTCGTGCTAGCGTGCCATTCACGTACCCTGCTTCAAAATTATTCTTCGTGCACATCACGAGGGCATCTTCTTTGAGATGTAGCTCTTGCGGCGAGAGGCACTGTTTGGTCAAAATCTCCAGTCGCGGCTTACTACCCTGTCCCACCATAACAAACTTCTTACTCACGCCCTTAAGCTGACCTAATTGCGTAGCATTAACACTGTCTACATCAGCGTTATGCGTATACAAACGAGTTGGCTCAATATCCTCATATGCGATAGCGGTCTGCTCTTCCAAGAGTGTGTAGTGGTCTTCTTCAATTTCGCCACGACGAATCGACGACAAAAGTGACAACAGCACTTCGTCTTCTTGCCGATATTGCTCGTGCAGGTAGCAAGTTAGCGGACGGCTATTATCCCAGGCAAACGACTCAAAAGCATAGCGCATCATGTCACCAGTACGTGTCACTGGTGGCAACTGAAAGAAATCCCCTACCACCACCACTTGCAAACCACCAAACGGATCATCATTGCCACGAATCGTGCGGCAGACAATCTCCACCATATCTAAAAGCTTACCATCGAGCATTGATATCTCGTCAATTACCAAGACATCGGTTTTTTTGATACGCTTCACAAGCTTCTCAGTACTAGCGAGCTTATCGAGCTCCATCCGCGTCAACATGTCGCGCGCTCCGACCCCGCTCCATGAATGAATGGTCATACCGCCAATGTGTGTAGCAGCAATCCCAGTCGAAGCGGTCACCGCTACCGTCAGCCGTGCCGCCTCCAGCCACGCAATATACTGATTGATAACATACGTCTTTCCGGCTCCTGGCTCCCCGGTCAAAAATGTATTAGCACCCGTTTGTAAAATTGAGAGAGCTGTATCTTGCGTCATACTCGCAGTATACCACGTACCCTACTCAAGAGATAAAACTGTTTAGTCTGGGGTTACTTTGTGGACAGGTGACGTCTCATTCAAAAAATATGACGTATACTACTATGTATGAGTACGAGTACCTTAACTAGTAAAACTGCTACAAAACCAGTCAAAAAAGCTCGGTCCGCCAAGCGTCCTAGTACCAGCAAGACGAAGGTGGCCAAAAAATCTCCAGTGACAAAAAAGACTGCCTCAAAAGCCCCAATTAAAAAACGTACCAAATCCCCCGCTCGCACCAAAAAACCCTCTGCCAATACCAAAACTGGCACCAAGAGTCCTCGCAAAGCCAAAAAAGTCGTCACCACTGATAAAGCCACGGCAGCGGCCCAAAAATTAAAACAGACCGGCGCTCTTCATATGAAGCGCCATCCCCTGGGTCATTTACTTTTAGAGAAAAAATTGCACGAAGCTGGTTTTCGGGGTGGTATTTCTACTGACCGGCATTTACTAGATGTCTATAGTACTGACGAAAGTATTTTTTCTATTCGACCGCAGGTAGTAATCCAACCCAAAACTCAAACTGACATTAATATTGCCACCAAAATAATTGCCGTTGAAACCAAAAATTTCACCTCCCTATCACTGACTCCTCGGGCTGCCGGAACTGGTTTATCTGGCGGCTCATTAACTGACTCTGTAATCATTGATGTGTGTGCCCATCTGGACACCATTGGTCACATCACTCACCATCATGATGAAGTACACATTACTGTAGAGCCAGGGGTAATGTGGCGTAATATGGAAAAGAAGCTTAAGCACATTGGCTACTATGTTCCTTCATATACATCATCCAAGGATATCGCCAGCGTTGGTGGTGCAGTCGGCAATAACTCAGCTGGAGCTGAAACTCTCAAATATGGCCACTGTGCCGACTGGATTACGTCTCTTGAGATAGTATTACATGATGGCGAGACCTACACTGTCTCACCACTGACATTTGACCAATATAAAAAGGCTATTAAGCAAAAGAATGCTTATGCTGCTATTTTGCAAAGTCTATTCACCATCCTAGAGACTAACGAAAAGGAAATACAGAAAAACCGCCCCAAGACGCAGAAAAATACTGCCGGGTACAATCTCTGGGATATTATCCCCGACGGCGTAGCTGCTTTTAAAAAAGGTAAATCGATCATGAATCCCCTCAAGCTAATTGCGGGCAGTCAAGGAACGATTGGTATCGTATCTAGTATCACTATGCGTGCCATTCCGCTACCCCATCACACCACTCTCATGTGCGTACCTGTATACGATTTACAAGAAGCGTCTCGACTCATCGCTAAAGCCAAAGTATACAATCCGCTTAATATGGAGATTTTTGATGATCGAACATTTGACCTAGCGCTGCAGAATCCCCAGTTTTTCAAACGTTACCATACTGGATTGCCGTATTACCGGGCTATGCTAGCGCTCTATTCTATGTATCATGTGCGATTTCAGCGTACATTGCCAGAATACTTTATTATGATTACTTTAGATGAAGAAACAACAAGACGTGTTCCAGCACAACAGATTGCTCGCACAATCAGCTACGGCAAAACTCAGGCTCGTGTAATTTATAATCCAATCGAGGAAGAGGTGTTATGGAATATTCGACGGTCGAGCTACACGCTATCTAAACTCCAAGACGACGCAAGACGTCCGGCTGCATTCCTAGAAGATATGACCGTTCCAATTGATCAACTACCTACATTCCTCACTCGCATCAAAAGACTATTTCAGGAGTTCAACATTAAGGCTACTGTCCATGGTCACGCTGGTGATGGTCATTTTCATTTTTATCCCTTGCTTGACTTCACCAACAAAACCACCCCCGCCTTAATACTCAAAATGTCTGAAAGATTTTTTGCTACTGCAATTGACTGTGGTGGCACCATCTGCGGCGAACACAATGATGGGATCATCCGCACTACCTACCACGCCAAAATGTTTACCAAACCCATGCTCAAACTTTTTGCTGAAGTTGAAGCTCTCTTCGACCCCGACGACATCTTTAACCCAGGCAAAAAGGTCAACCCCCGCTTCGATATCAAGACCTCCATCCGCACCAAGAATTAATACCCAACTATTCCTGCAGACACGGAAAGGCCCGAGCACAGCTCGGGCCTTTTTTCGTCTGATCACCGCTTCTCATGCGCGCCCCAGTGGCGTATCGATAGCAAACTGTAACGCTTGCTCTGGAGTATCGTCCGTCCACGATATACGAATGAACGTGGGCCAAAATCTCTCCATCGTCGCGACAGCCACATCAATAAGCTGTTCAATTTGTTCAAATGTCACCGCTTCGACCGAATCTTGCAGAATCCCCGACTGCCACACCAGCACTTTTTCTTCCACACACCAGGCAAAGTGTCCGACAAAGAAAGCTGCGTTAATTCGATTGAGCAGCAGATATATGAATGGCGTTTTTTCCTCTGGCGGCTCAAAGGGTATATATGCCATCAAGCGCAGAGAGCTATCGGATGCATAGCTACTCATAGTCATAGTCAAGTCACCCCAAGTGCCAGTATAAATGAATACCACATGAGTGTCATCAGGCAAGTCGTAATCCAGACGTCGGCGTTTAATCACCGAAACGATATCATCTATCACCGAAGGTGCGTCAAAAAAACTAGCCATCATACTTCCTCCTCAGTGCAAAGGGCTCTATTGGCAATAGTACCGTAATTCAACTGATGCGCAAATCAAGCATGTCAAGATGTGGTAGTATAGTAACTGACCATCCAACACATCCTGAAAGGAGGACGACATGGCAGCACTTTCCACACACCTCACAGAGACCGAGCTGATGCTCAAAAACTACGGCCTCACCACCGCCCAGATCTACTACCATATGCCAGATTATAAGAACGTCCTCAACACCTTCGTCTGGCAGGAGTACGACTTGGCCCCCGACTATCACCGTCTGTTCCAATTCATTGAATTCTGGCAAGCAAACATTGAAGGTCCATTACACTCTGTCCAATTCACGCACCGCATACAGCTCAGTTCCGGTCAGTGGCGGAACGTGGTAGGCGAATTCACCTACCACTAGACGTAGCGCACAGCGCCCATATTTGGGCGCCGTAATTGTTCCATTCTGTACCAGTACACACCTTTATTGTTTGCTAAATTTTTGCTATAACTAACACCGTATTCAGGCATGCAAATTCCTGGACACATCTGGTCCCATCGTCTAACGGCTAGGACACATGGTTCTCATCCATGAAATCGGAGTTCGATTCTCCGTGGGATCACCAACGAAGATTCTTCACTCTTTGGAGTTGAAGATAACTTGAATATAAAGGACAGTTTAGGTGTTCCACTAATTACTTGAGTGTAGGTTAGTGGCTCTTCAAAGACTAGATCAAATAGTGCGGCTTGTGTATACGGATTCTTATTGTTTGCAAGCATTTTTGCTGGGTGTTCCACTAAATTCTTTACGTATTTAACAAAAGCCTTTACGTCACGCTCAGTGACCTCCATTCGGTCTCTCTCCTCCACAGCTAAGCTAATTTGATATTCTAAATTCTCAACCTGAGACTCAATATGTCGACGCACAACATCACTAGTCGTGTTGCTAAAATCATTCAGTAAGGATTCTTGTTTTCTTTTTAGATCAACGACATTTTCGCTGATTGAAATTGATTGCCCTAAAACTTCTTTTTCACGCTCTCTATACTTTTTAATTAGACGTGCCTCAAGCTTGTCTTTAAAATCGTCATTAAACTCAATGCCTTCCAACAATAAAGCAATCTCTGAATTGTACTTTTGTTTAGCAATCCTACCCGTGATCTTTTTACAAACTGTGGTTCTGTCACAATGATAGCCTTGGTAATACTTACCAACCTTACCCTTATTTCCTTTTCCGCTATTCTTTAGAGGCTTATTGCATTCGCCACAAACAACCATCTTATCGTAGATATAATCTGGATTGTACTTTTTCCTTGTTTTCACGTTTCTCTCCTTCTCAGTAAAATTATACAAAACTGAAGGAGTATTTTCCCCGTCTACCTTTATGAATACAGCACCTCGGTTTGCTCTATTGAACGTGTCTACGTCCACAATCGCATTTTCTCCCGCAGCAAGCTGAAGCCATACAGGCTCTTTGTTCCATTTTTCATTCTTAATACCTGCATAGATGACACGTTTTATGACTTTTTGAAACTGCTTAACTGTCATTATTTTTGACTGAGAAATGCCAATAACAATCTTCTCTTTCTCATTGAGCTTTTTCCACTTTTTATGGGGAATACTCTTGAATCCTAGAGAATTAACTCTAGCTACAATTTCTTGGTCTGAATATTTACCAGATGCCCTCATCTCGAACATTATTTTGTAGAAATGAGATCGGTCGGAATTTTGTTTTGCAACAGACATCTCCTTACCACCAAC
>Ga0136601_1000137_pt1 | contig 36792 bp, 51 predicted proteins | sample AntRauMFilla2699_FD_181020 | JGI IMG/M metagenome (GOLD analysis project Ga0136601, IMG submission 181020) | Saline lake microbial communities from Rauer Islands, Antarctica - Metagenome Filla 2 #699 | ecosystem: Environmental > Aquatic > Non-marine Saline and Alkaline > Saline | place...
CTAAACTCATCAAATAAACTTCAGTTTTATTATAAAGATTCCAGTGCTAACAAAACAAGAATAGAGTTAGACGCCGCACTTTCAGGTTCACAGTTAACTGACTGGGTTCACCTTGCTGTTGCTGTTGATGTGTCAGCTGAAACCGCTTCATTTACTATTAACGGAGTAGATGGAGGAAGTACAACTCTTGCTCAAACAGGGGCAACTTCAATAGATAATACAGGAGGAGACTTTGCTATCGGTGTTCGTCCTGATACTCTTACTGGATATTTCGATGGAAAAACAGGGCTTGTTAGAGTCTGGGATACAATCAGAACAACGTCAGAGATTTCAGCCAATATGTGTAAAGTTCTTGGCTCAACAACAAACCTACAAGGTCAATGGATATTCAACGATACATATCTTGATGCCTCAGCAAATGGAAACACACTCACACCATCAGGTTCACCAGTCTTTGCAACAGACGTGCCAAGTGTTTGTACAAGCACAGACATCACAGAAACTCCAGGGTCACAAAACGTAACAGCAAGCCTACCAGGTAGCTCGATCATAACAGACCAGAGCCTGGACATAAACACCCAGGAGGGAACCTTCAGCTCACAATCACCAACCGCAACAGGTCAAGCCATAATCACCCCAGACGCGCAAAATGGGACGTTCAGCACACCTCCTGCAAACGTACTGACACCCGATGCATTCATAACACCGTCAACTCAGACCGCAAACTTTACTGTACCGACAGCAACCCCAGCGATAAGTAAGATTGTGAGCGTGGATCCACAGGAAGTAACAGCAAGCCTCCCAGTAAGTGAGGTGGTTATTGGTCAAGAAATAATCCCAGACGAGCAGAACCTTATAGCTACAATCCCAGCCTACTCAATACAGTTCCCAATCATACTGGAACCTGGGGTGCAGGTCATGACCGCAAGTATTCCAGCCTATGCAGTGGGAATAGGAATGACAATCTACGCCGAACCTCAGAACCTTATCGCAACAACACTAACGCAAAGCATCTTCCTGGACTACGCACTGACCCCAAGCCCAGTCGTAGGACTGTTCGAAATAGAGGAGGTGCTGGTGAGGTCATCAGATTATCAGATAAAGTATCCTTTCAATGGGGATGAATATAATATAAAATATACATAGTATGACACTTCAAGAATACAGAGAAGAATTAACAGAGAGACTATCATCCGCAGTAAGTGCAGGTTTTTGGACCAACACCGAAAAGGATTCAGCCATAAACAATGGAGGTGTTCAGGTTTGCAACTACCACCAATGGAACTTCCTACAGCTCGCCCTGAAGATAACAACCTCAGACGACCGTGAATACTATGACTATCCAGGAGGAGCGGTGAGATTAAAACCAAACTCAATCTACCAAATTGTCATAGCAGATGAAGTATATAATGGCAATGTACCAGGACGACTAAAAACAACATGGGGACAATTCCAGGAACACAAGCAAGCAGACTCAGACGAATTGATATACGCAAACCATAACGGGTATTACTTCCTACACCCAAAACCAGCAAACGATAAGGTCATGGACCTCTATGGAGTAAAAGGATGGCAGAAACTGGTGTCAGATACAGACGAAGCAATCACACCATACGAGCTGGATGAAGCAATTCTAAAAGTAGCACTCGCAAAACTTATCCGAAAAGCAAAGAAGTATGGAGAAGCCAGAGAAGAACTTGCAGATGTATTCAGACCAGAGACAGGAATACTGGCAATGGTAAAGGAACAAATTCAAGAAGGAGGTCCAGGAGGCTTCATAGGAAACGCTACAAGTTCACGATTCAACTAATATGGATAATACAGAAACCCTCACAATCAACTCCTTCAGGGGAGGAATAGTAGAACAGGGAAGACTCGGACCCAGAGGTGCGTTTCAGTACGGTCAAGGACTCGATATCCGAAGCGGAGAAGACTCACTAAAATGTCAGCAATCCCTAAAGAAAGACTCAGGCTCAGTCGTAACAGACCTACCCCTGGCAATATTCCCATCAAGCGATGGGGCTATTTATGCATTCGGAGACACGGGTAAGATATACAGAAAATCAGGGGGAACCTGGACCTTAAAATATACTGATGGAGATGGAAAAATAACAGGAGCGATCGAGTACGTCTCAACTGCCGAGAGCTGGATCCTGTACGCAACTCAAACAAAGCTCAAAAAAATAACCCTAACGAATGCAGGAGGAACCTGGTCAGGGAATATCACAACCGTGGGAACCTTTACCAATGGACTCTCAGGAAACCTCCACACAATGTGGGAAGCCTTGGGGGTAATATTTATACTCGATGGAGATACCGTAGCCCTGTACGATTATCAGGACGTGGCAAACTTCTCAGCCCTCCTCCTTCCAACAGGAACCCAAGCCACAACAATAAAAGACAGAGGATCCAGCACAGATAGAGTAGTCATAGGGTCAGGGTCAGTACTTGGGAAGGGTAACATCTTCCAATGGGACAGACTTGCAGACTCATGGTTCGGGAAAAAGGACTCACAAGGAAGAGTAATCAATGCAATGGAGTGGCTCGAAGGAGGACTCCTCGCTCAAGTCGGAGGAAACGGTCAAATGAAATACTGGAACCTCAATGAGTTCTACCCATTCAAAAGGATCCCAGGAACCGACACATCAAACCCAGGCTCATCATGTATCCATAATTCAATCGTCCACATCGGAATGAATGGGGGTACAAAAAATGGAGTGTATACCGTCGGGAGATTCGATAAGAACGATTCAATCTCACTCAACCTGGAATACATTCCAAGCCATGGAAAGCTCACAGGCACAGAAATAGGGGCAGTGAACTCCGATGGGGAAACTTTGTACGTGGGATGGAAGGACGGTTCAACCTATGGAATAGATATCATAGACACCGAAAACAAAGCCCCAGCAGTCTACGAATCAATGCTACTGAACATGAGCAAAGGACAAATGGATAAACTGGTGGAAGTGATAAAGATAGAAACAATCTCACTCCCAGCAGGATGTTCTTATGCAGTAAAATGGAGAAGTTCAGTACTCACAGGAAATGAAGTAGACACCTGGAACGTCCTGGACCTTCGAAACGGTTCAGACTTTGATCAAGACGTGGATGGTTCAACAGGTGGAGCATTTAAGTGTGGAGGTCAAGGGGAAACATTCGAGGTACGAATAGACCTCACTCCAAACGGAAACCTCACACCAGAGATACGATCAATCAACTTATACTTTGATTTTCTAAACGGAATATAATAATGAAAATATACTACCCAGAAACTATAGACGACATCGAACTGCCACAAGCGGTAGTTTGGGACGACATAGTAGGGTCACCGACAAGCCTTGACGACCTCTCACCCACAGACGGGGGGAGACTCACTACGGTAGAGTCGGAGGTAGTATCAGGATTCGAAGACATCTCAATTCAAGGGTGGTCATACAACGCGACATTCTCAGCAACAAACCACAACACGGTAGCCTGGACTGCAGGGTCTATCAAGTTTAAGAACGGTGAAACGTATTCAATCAGCTCAGGAAACACGGGAGTGATGTCGAGCGTGACATACATCTACATAGATGTAAGTGTCTCAGAGACAGTCCTACAAAAAACAACCTCAAGCGCCAACGCAGTGGGTCCAAACAAGATGCTGATAGCGGTAGCAGAGAACGTAACCTCAGGAAAAAGCGCAGTCTTCCAAGCCTTCGGAGGGAAGGGTGGAGTGGGGGTACTTTTGACAGCGGACAATATAGCAACGAACTCACTGACCGCAAACGAAATACAAACCAATACAATCACAACCCTGGACCTCACTGCCGGGTCAATTGTAGGTTTGACTATTACAGGGGGGACAATAAAAACATCAACAGGCTCAACGAGAGTAGAACTCAACGGGGCAAACAATGACATGCGAATATATAAATCAAGTATTCTTCGCGCTCAAGGATACGAGAACGGGTGGCACTTCAACAATGCAAGTGGAACCTCAATAGGTGATATTTATGCAGACGGAACCTCAATGCTCTTTAAAGCTTCCTCAAGTAGCGGAAGTATGTTTGTTAGTGGTGGAGCTTTAGGGGTAGCCTCTCTTGGTATAGACAGTACTAATTATTTCTATGCAAACGGTGCTACAGATGAGAACATAACAGCAAAGGATATCATGCCAATAGGCTCAAGCGTGAGGCTTGGAGACCTTGGGTCAGAGTTTCATAGTGTGTGGGCGGATACATTTGTAACATCCGAAATACTAACCCTTGGGGGAAACATAGATATAAATGGAACCCTGGAATTTGGATCAGGAGCAGACGCTCTCATAACAAACGGAGTCATGGAAGTAACCGCCGGGTTTGTTAACCCAGCTCAAATGACAGGATCCGTGGCAGATGCCAGGTCAGACTATAGGGACGGGTCGATGTACTATAGAACAAGTGACGATGTTATCAGAGTAAGATTAAATGGAGCATGGAAAACAATCACAACATCATAAGAAAGGCGAAACATAAAAAACCAAAAAAGAGAATTAAGAGAGATGAAAAAAGTCTTGAAAAACACAGGGAAAAAATAATGGAAAAACTTAAATCCACAAAAAGGTCGCGTAAAAAACAAAAATAAGTGTTAGAATTAAGATATGAATAAAAACCAAGTAAAAACTATACGAGCAAAGAAAAAGGAATACAAAAAAGAGTTCGAGAAATTCAAAGAAGAAGCAATGAAAAATGAAGACCTCATGAAACAACACGAGAAGAAAATGAAATTCTTCCTTGAACAAATGGCAAAATCACAAATACAATTCAAAACGCTTGATCAGCTTGAAAAAGATATAAAATAAAAACATTATGAATTACAAAGAAACACAAAACGAAACAGCTACATACGGAGACAAAAGCAAGTCAACACATGACCTCCAAAAGCAACTCAACAAACTCGGGGCAGGAATCCAGGAGGATTCGATGTACGGTCCAAAGACACAAGAAGCCTTCGAGAAATACCAAGACAAACTCGTTGCTCCAAAGGACGATTATACTTCAGCCATAAAGGATGAATTCGGAACCTACGACACCCCAAAGGAAGCAGACTTGTATGGAATGGATAAGACTAAAGCCGACCTCGACACCTACAAAACAAACCGAGAGAGCGCCTACAATGACCTGAAAGACCTCCGAGCAAGCTCATACGATGATGAGTATACTAAGCGCGACCTTGGAACCAAGAAGACCGAAATAGACTCAATCGATTCTCAGATAAATGAAGAGAAGAAGCTCCGAGATGATGAGCTATACAAGATACGATCGAACCGAGGACTGTCAGCTTCTCAAATGACAGGAGACATCAAGAAGGTAGCTGACTACCAAAACAATGTAATCAATAACCTTATAGAGCAGAGAAACGGATTGTCAAACGCATACAACGGAAGCCTCGGAGAAATAGATAAGATGGTAGAAAACAGCTTGAAAGATAAATCCCTGGACTACCAATATTGGGATGACCTATACAACGAAGCTGACAAGTCAATCAATGAGTACTCAACACAATACAGAGAACAGCTCGCAGATACCCAGGATCAATCAAACTTTGAAAAGCAACTGGCACAAGCACTCAGCATAGCTACAATGAACAGCTCAGATGGGGGAAGCGCAAGCAACCCAAAGCTCCAACTTATAACTGACGCACTCGGAAACGCAACAGCAACCTTCAATCCATACACGGGAGCAATAACAAAACTTGATCCAGGAGAGGAAGGAGAAAAACCATTTGACCCATTCGCAGAGGTAGATGTACAAGAAGAAGAAGAAAGTGGAAAGCCTGGATTCTTTAAACGAATACTAAATGCAATCAAAGGAAAATAACCATGGCACTATTCAAGAACATTGGAAAAAAGGCTGAAAAGACCGCAAGTAAAATCGCGGACCTTTTCACGTACACCCCAGAGGAAGAAGCTGAAGGGAAAAAGAAAACCAAGCTTGAAAATACCACCACAAAGATATCGGACTACTTCAAACCATCTGCAGAAAAAACAAGGGTAAGAGATGTCATCCGAGAAGTACCAAAAGCAACCTACGATGTAGGAAAGGAAATCGCACAAGGAACCGCACGGTCCCTGGACTTCGCTGGACGAAAGGTACTCAACACAGTCTACAAACCCCTGGAAAAAATAACGGGAGTAGACTTCACAAGCAACCTCAAAGACCTGAGCAAAAAAGAAGACACGACACTCGATCGTGTATTGTTTGGTAGCAACACAAAGAGAGAAGACTCACTCGACAAGCTCGCAGAGGAAGAAGTAGGAATCAACGCAGAGAAGCACCCCCTACTGGCAACAATAATCGGAGGAACCCTCGTGGGAGCTGACATGATTCCAGGAGGTCAAGGGAAAGCTAAAGGGGTAATCAAGGGGCTAAAAATCACCGCAGACGAGATTAGCGTGCTGGCAAAGACAAAAGGACCAAAGAACATCCTGAAGATACTTGTGAACGGTGGAGTAGATGCAAAGACTGCAGAGAACCTTGTGGGAGATATCACTAAGGCTACAAAGACTGCTGACGTGAAGAAGATTATAGAGGGGGGGGTGAAGCCAGAGGTTTCACGTGAAACACCCGTGAAGGCGGTGGCTGAATCAGTGAAGCTTGAGGGATTGGATCCAAAAGAATATACAAACTTCGAAGATTTTAGAAAAGCAACATATAAAAACTTCAATGACTCCGTAGAGATGGGAGAAAAGAGGGGGTGGTCTAAGAGACTTGATGAAGGGTATAAAAGTATGGACAATGAAAAAATCTATACAGATGCATATGAAATGCCATTCAAAGACTACATTAAAAAATATGAAGCATATGATATCAATGGAGGAGGAGGCTCAACAGGTACAAAAGATGCTCATGCAGTAATATCAAAAGAATATCTTGAACCAACCGAAGCTGATTCCTGGAGTACATTCAGGGATGACTTCACAGAACCTTTTGACAAGAAGGTAACAAACCAGGAGCTTAAGAAATATGACAAAGACTTTATTCCAGTTTCGGTGGAGGAGAGAAATGGAGTGTACTATGTTACAGATGGTCATCATAGAGTGGCAAACAATCTGCGAGATGGAGCAGGAGAAATACCTGTATACCTAAGCTCAAGAGACCTGCAGAAAATATGGGAAAAGGCGAACGGTCAAAAGATTAGTTTGGATGAATCAAAAAATGTATATGAAGAATTATTCCCTAAAGCTCCATCATTGAAAAGTATTCAAGAGACGTGGGAGAAATCAAACAATGTCGGAGATGTCACAAAAAAAGGAGAACGAAGATTCACATCCCGAGTCCGAACCATGGCAGAGGAACTCACACCTCTCCTGGATGGTCAAAAGGACGTACGATCAACAGAGAAACTTATAGAGCAAGCTGATGAACTTATAGCCAAAGACTTAACCGAAGCCCTCGCAATCGCACGTCAAGGGGACTCAGACCTATCCGTTGCAATCGCCAGCCGATACATTGACGAGAGCGTAAAGAAAGCAAAGGCAATGCCAACAGGAGGAGAAAAGCTCAAACTGTGGGATGAGATAGCAAGGGTGGCGAACGAGACAGCCGAAGCACTTACCGAACACGGTCGTGCTATTCAGTCAGCCTCAATCCTTGGAAAAATGACACCTGAGGGAATGGTGCGATACGTAGCAACTAAAATCAAAACTCACAACAGAAACGTAGAGCAAGCCCTGGAACCTGGAGCAAGAAGCTTCCTTGATAATTTCAAAAGAGGAAAAGTAAATGATAAGGTGCCAGAATTAAACGCAGAAGATGCAAAAGAAATAGCGGAAGCAATGCAAGAAGCACTCGATCAAAAAACACCATTGGAAGTAGCAAAAGCTATTCGAAAAGTACTTGACGAAAAAGTAAACCCTAAGGTGCCAGAATCACTATACTCAAAACTTGTAACGCTTTGGAAGGCTGGACTTTTGACAGGTCTCAAAACAACGGGACTCAACGTAGCCTCAAACACCGCTCATACTGGAACAGAGATACTGAAAGATGTGCCAGGTGTATTGGTGGATAAAGTAATCTCTCTTTTTACTGGAAAGAGAAGTCTTGGATTTACAACAAAAAACCAAGGGAAAGGAATGAAAGAGGGGGTAACAAAAGGATGGGACTACTTCAAAACAGGATTCGATGAAAGAGACATTGGGGCAAAACTTGACTATAAGAATATAAGCTTCGGAGAAAGTAAATTCGCAAAAGCACTACAAACTTATGAAGAAACAATCTTCCGATCACTCGGAGCGCAGGACCAACCTATGTACTACGGAGCGAAAGCTCGAAGTATGTACAGTCAAGCAATCGCACAAGCAAAAAATGCAGGACTAAAAGGACAAGAAGCTAAAACATTTATAGAGAACCTGGTGGCAAACCCAACAGACGAAATGCTCAAGTACGCACTCCTTGATGCAGAGACTGCAGTGTTCCAAAACAAAACAGCTCTTGGAGATGCTGCAAAAGTATTCCAACAGAAAATCCCAGGAGGAGAAGTAGTACTTCCTTTTGGAAAAACACCATCTGCTGTTGCAACTCAACTGGTAAACTACTCACCAATAGGAATAGTGAAAACGATTGTTCAAAACATCGGAAAAGGGAAATTTGACCAGAGACTATTCAGTCAAGGAATGGGGCGAGCAATAACAGGAACAGGTGCGATGTACATTGGAATGAAACTCGGTCTAAATGATATGGTAACAACATCCTACCCCCAGAGTGAAAAAGAAAGAGAACTGTGGGAGCTTGAAGGTAGACAATCAAACTCAATCAAGATCAATGGAAAATGGAGAAGCCCTGCGGTGCTTGGACCGATTGGATATGCGCTTGTAATGGGTGCATACGTTCAAGAAGGAATAGAAGAGACAGGATCGTTCGTTGGAGGACTTGCATCATCCATCCCAGGCACGCTTCAAATTCTTACAGACCAAACATTCTTGAGTGGAATAAACCAAGCCATGGAAGCAGTCATGGATCCAAAGAGGTCATGGAATGGATACGCTTCATCGATGGCAGGTTCAATCGTGCCGACCCTTATCTCAGATATAGCTCGGTCAATAGACTCAAACGAACGACGCACAGCAACGCCAATGCAAAGAATCAAATCACGAATACCAGGACTAAGGCAAACCCTGGAACCAAAAGTAAACGCATTCGGGGAAGAAGTAGAAACTCCTGCATTCTTCACAACGCTACTAAATCCAACACGACCAACAGAACCAACCACAGACCTGAATGACCCCGTACTCAAAGAGATGCAGAAACTCCGAGACGAAGGATACCTGGTAGCCCCAGCACAGCTTGGACCAAGTAAAGGATACAAATCACTCAGTCCAGAAGAGAATACAAAGCTGTGGAGGATCGCAGGTATGGCTGGAAAGAATCAAGTAGATCAACTCATGAAAATGAAAGGATGGAATGATATGGATGGAGAACAAAAAGAGAGAACGATAAGTAACTCAATCCAAGATATCACAACCGAAGCGAGAGCAAGAATAGTGGTAGAGGCAGTCTCAGACCTGGAAGGAAACGAGAAAAAGAAAAGACTGAAGGAAATGGTCGAAGATGGATTACTAACAAAGAGTGTGTACAAAATATATGTAGACCTCGAAAATAAGTTATAATGGAAACAATGGATAAAATCTCACATACAGCAAACTACATAACAGAAGCTTGTACGCATATAGCGGTCAAGTGTGTAGGGGTACTTATTGGAATACTTATACAATTTAGCTTCGGAGATATTTCGCCAGCACTCCTGTCCGCTTTATTCATGCTGATACTGTTTGATTTTATCACAGGGATATGGTCTGCACATGTATTAGGTGAGAATGTAGAGTCCTCAAAAGTATTCAGAACCGCCTGGAAATTCGTTTTGTATTTTCTCGTGGTGTCAGCTGGATACTTTGCAGAGCTTGTAATCGGTGTAGACCTCTTCATCTCAAAAACAATAATGATATTCTTAGCCCTCACGGAGCTGATATCAATACTTGAGAACGCAGTAAAGGGAGGGTACCCTATGCCGACAATCCTCTACAATAAATTAAAAGAATTAGTCCAAAAAAAATAATGAACAAACCAAAACTTGGAGCAATAATAGACGATGTAGATATCAGAGACTGGGCAATGACAGACCCGACCTTCGCTGATATTTTTACAGGTGACGTGCCAAAATCTTATAAGGTAATAGAACTCTACGAGCAACCAGTAATGGACCAAAAGAGAAATGGTACATGTGTTGGTCAAGCGGAAGGAGAAGCACTTCAGGTCATGCAAACACGAAAAGGAAAAACAGAACATATCTCAAGACGTGATTTGTATACTCAATGCAAAGTCATAGACGGTAGACCATGGCAAGGAACAGCTTCACGATATGCATCTTCAATCATGGTGAATACAGGAGTGGCGAAAGGAAGTCTCGTGCCAGATAATAACGACCTTTCATACCTTGAGTATCTTGCTTATGTAGAAACGCCCGAGATAATAGCTGATAGACCAAAACAAAAGGTACTTGCCTACCTTAGCGTTCCTGCAACAAAGGATAATATAAAGAGAGCAATCGCAAAATATGGAACAGTATGCTTCACAGTCGGTGTGGATTGGAGTAAAGGATGGATGTATGGAACAGAAGGCCAGGTTTCAAAGTCAGACAATTATTCAGGATTCCACAGGCTTATATTCTCAGGATATGATGGCGATACCTTTCTTTTTAAGAACTCATGGAATGAATCATGGGGAGATAAAGGTTTCGGTTCGTTTAACTTTGATGATATGGATGGAGGTATCTATAGTGTGAGAGTATATGTAGAAGTTCAAGAAGAAATAATAAAAGAAAAAGAAAAAGAAAAAGAAAAAGAAAAAGAACAATACATATTCACAGGATTCCTGAAAAGAGGGTCAAAAGGATATGAAGTAACTCAACTACAAAAAAGACTTGATATCACTGCAGACGGTGACTTTGGACCAATCACCCAATCCGCAGTAAAAGCATTCCAGCAATTCAATGGACTCGTAGCTGACGGGATCGTGGGAAAAAACACACGAGCCGTACTTAATAGCGACACAGAATCAAATCCAACGTATGATGACTGGGCAAAAGCTATCCAGAAATTTGAAGGATGGTTCGAAGGTTCACTCTCATACCAGAACAATAACCCTGGTAACATTAGATACATAGGTCAGTCAGATGCAGAACTCGGTAAGGCAGGATTCTGTAAATATCCAACCTATGAGATAGGATACAAAGCTCTCATAAGACAGCTGGAAATATCAACAGAAGACTCAGAGGGGAACTACCAAAAAGAAATGACACTCCTGGAATTCTTCCAAGTATATGCACCATCAAGCGATGGGAACCATCCAGAAAACTATGCAACTTTCGTAGCACAGAAACTAAAAATAGGAACAGACTTTGTTATAGGAAACTTCAAATAGAAGTATGGGGAAAACCGCAGTCAATGATACTGCGGTTTTTCTGCACTGTGGAGCCAGAAACCGAGCTGTGTGGAGTTTTTAAGGTATAATGAACCCAAGGGCAAGTCGACCCTGAAATAATCAACACACACAAAATATGGAAATATTGGCAATAATATTCCTCGCAACATTCATCGAAGGTATGATCACATACTTGTTCGGAGAAGGAGAGGGACGGTCATACATTCGTTACATAGCACTCGCACTTGGAGTGGTGGTAGCGGTGGCATACCAAATAGACATTCCTGCAATGGTGGGGCTTCCAAGCTCAGTCGCAGGGTTCGTGATATCAGGATTAGTAATCGGGCGTGGATCAAACTACGTGAACGATGTACTAAAAATGATACAACGAGTATAACGCCACAGGGAGCGCATCCCTGAAACTATGAAAAATATCACAATCGTGTGGTCAGTAACATTTGCGATACTCGCAGGTATAATATTACTCATACCAACACAAGAAGAAGAAATCAAAATAGAGGAACCAGGAATCACCCTCACCCACCAACAGGAGGTATGGATGGGGGCATTGGAATGGTGTGAGAGCCGAGGAGAAAAAGAAGCCATCAACGAGGAAGACCTCGATGGGACTCCAAGCTACTACAGCTTCCAATTTAAACCTGGAACATTCAGAGGGTACGGTGAGAAGTACGGAGTCTTAGAAAAAGGAAAAACAGAAGAGGAGATAATGGAACTACTCAAACGATACGACCTTCAAAAAGAAATCGTACGACACATGGTCCTGGACGAGAGCGTGCGATGGGATCAACAATTCCCATGGTGTGTAAAAAAACTCGGACCAGCACCAAAAAGCGTGCTACAATAAAAAGGTTCAAGGTCCAAAGTAAGGGGTATTCCTCCCCATTCGTGTGTACCTTGGACTGCCTTGGATCAGAGAAACCTACAGCGATGTGGGTTTTTCAATTTGTAACTTTCGGACAAATTCAATTTGACCGTTTCGGTACATTCGAATGTGCCGTTTCGGACAAATCGATTTGCCCCTTTCGGTCAAATTCTCTTATATACATAGATTACAACAGAGACTACACAGAGAGTTACAAGAAAAAAACCAGGAGGGGATGAAGTTATCCCCTGGAACTGGTTAGGAGAAAAAGGCAACGTGCGGTATTGTTAAAAACAATGGAGCCAAGGCAAGCCCCAGATTATTATTAAACGCAGGAATTAAAACATGGAGGATATAAAAAAAGGAGCATTCATGCTGACACTCATAGCGCTATACATAGGGACAGCCCTACTCGTAGCCTGGCTATCGATATCCCTACTCATCGATGGGCTGAGCTATGCAGAAGCAAAAAGAGCAACAGTCGAGTGTAAAAACTGGCAGGATCAAGCAGAAGTAATAAAAGGCTTCTACCTGACAACCGCAGAAAGAAGCCAATGCGAGTATTATAATATTAACGTAAACACACAAAATGAATCTTAATCAAGCAACACTTATCGGGCGCCTTACACGGGACCCAGAAATCAAAGCATTACCAAACGGAACCAAGGTAACAAACTTCTCGATCGCGACAATCTACTCATACAAAAAAGAAGATGGCACAAAAGTAGAGAACCCCGAGTTCTCAAACTGCGTAGCCTTCGGAAAGGTGGCAGAGATTATCGGACAGTACCTGAAGAAAGGACAGCTGGCGATGATCCAGGGAAGACTGCAAACCCAAAGCTGGGATGATAAAGACTCGGGAAAAAAGATGTACCGAACAGAAATCATTGTCGAAAAGATGCAGATGGGACCAAAAGCAGGAGCCGGAAGCGCAGAACAACCAAAAGAAGAAAAGAAGGTCGAGCCTGAGATAGAATATCCAGCAGAGGATATCAACCCAGATGATGTACCATTCTAATTATGGAGAAATTATTTAAAGGGTGGAATGGAGAAAGATGGACTCGTGAATATACACTAAAAGAGATGCTGGTCCAGCAGTTGGATAATAATGGGCAACAGGAAGTGTGGGTACAGAGCATCGGACTCAGAGACAAAAAAGGAGCAAGAATATATGAAGGGGACATAGTTACAAATAAGTATTTAGCAGAGGAAGAAGTGAAGCTTGAAGGGGGGGGATACTACCCATTCGCTATACCAGGATGGGAAATAGTAAGCTATCCGAAAGACGTCTTAATTATTGGAAATATTCATCAAAGAAAAAGCTTATGGAAGAGATAATGATACTGATGTCTCAAAACAAACTTACCTACATTGAAGCAAACAGAAAGTACTCGATAGGAATACAGACATACATCAAACTCAAAAAGTTATTACAAGATTATTCCTTCGGGACGTTACTTCAAACATGAAAACAAACAAAGAGTCAATGAGAGAGAGGTTTGAAAAACAGTTTGGTTACGAAGAGATGGACGGGTGGGTGGCAAACGATATTACTCCTTTTATAGAAAAAGAAATAGCCCTCGCCCTTAAAGACAAGAAAACAGTATGAAAAACGAACACACAGGACAAGGTCAAATAATTGAAGGAGGATCAATCACTCAAAACAAAGATGGTAACTGGGTACCTGCTCAACCAGAAAAATATAGAAGTTTTTTAAGAAATCTTCTATGCTGGATTGGATTCCATACATGGACTTGGAATTTAGAAAGAAAAAATGGTGCTATATATTTCGACCCAGAACAAAAGATACCAGATTATGCAAAGTGTAAATGGTGCGACAAGAAATTTACTAACTAACCCCACAGAGAAACTATGACAAACAAACTTAAACAAGGAAACAATCTTAAAATAGTACACCCAGACTTTGAAGACAAAGAGTCTTTTGAAGAAGGGGTAGATAATATGTACAACCAACAAACAATGAGAGAATTATTCAAACATCAAAAAGAGGGGGTAGCCTTCCTCAAAGAAAAAAAGAAAGCAATCCTCGCTGACGAAATGGGGCTGGGAAAAACAACCCAGGCAATCGTAGCAGGAAAAGAAAGCACAAAAGGAAGTATTCTTGTAATCTGCCCAGCCAGTCTAAAAATAAACTGGAGCAGGGAGATAGACATCATGTACCCAGGAGAAAAGATACAAGTAATCCAATCAGGTAAAGAACAGACCATAGAAAAAGCTGACTGGATAATTGTGAACTACGACATGCTGAGAAAGTATCGCGACCAGATCCTCGGGATAGATTGGATCGACACCGCAATAGTCGACGAAGCACACTACATCAAAGGGAAGAAAACCTATCGAGCGGTAGATACCCTGGCAATAGTAAAGAGACTCGAGAATGTATACTTCCTCACAGGAACCCCCGTGATGAACAGACCTTCAGAGATATACAACCTTCTCGTAGGTATCGACCATATCCTGGGGCGGTACGGAAACAAAACATTGTTCTACACAAGATACTGTGACAGACAAATGAAAATCATCCTGAAGAAAGGAAGACCACCAATCAGATTCTATGACGACTCAGGATCAAGCAACCTGGAAGAGCTTCGAGAAATGACAAAGGATGTGATCCTTCGAAGAACCAAAGACGAGGAACTGGACCTGCCAGAGAAAATCATATCAGTACAAATATGTTCACTCGATAATGCTGGAAGAAAAAGATACGACAATGCATGGGAGGACTACCTTGAAAAAATAACCAACGTAATGAAAGTCGAAGACGAAAGCAAAAGGGCTGAAAAAATAGGAAACATTATGGATGCAAAACACCTGGTGGAACTGACAAAATTAAAACAAATATGTTCACAAGAAAAGGTGGAGCGAATGGTGTCAGATATTAAGAACTCAGTATCCCAAGGAGAGAAAGTGATTGTCTTCACTCAATATACCGATACAATCAAAATGATAACCGAAGGACTGAAGCAAACAAAAAAAGCTTCAGCATACGGTGATAAGGAAGAATCAGTAAAGTATGTGACACTCACAGGGAAAAGTAGCCAGGATGAGAGGCAAGAAGCGGTGGACAAATTCCAAAACGACCCAGAGACAAAAGTGTTCGTGGCAAACATAATCGCAGGGGGTGTAGGAATCACACTCACAGAAGCGAGAACAATAATGTTCGCAGACATGGAATGGTCACCAGCCCTACACAATCAAGCTGAAGACCGCGCACACCGCATCGGGCAAAAGAATACCGTAAACGTATACTACTACGTACTGGAAGGAACCATCGAAGAGGACATCGTCGAACTCCTCGATAAAAAGAAATCAATTATACAGACCATCATGGATGGAACCAGAGATGAAGAATATAAAAAATCAATGGCTTCAGAGTTCCTTGAGAAACTAAAGGAACGAATGGTGGGGAAAACTAAGTTAGGAAACAATGGCAACAAATGATAAAATAAAAAACATGAGTAAGATACAAACCACAACCAAAAAGCTCAACAAAAAATTAGAGGAAGAACTCGGGCTGAGTGAAATAACAAAGCTCGGACTATTCCCAGGAGCCAAGGACTTAAAAACAATCAGGTCGATAGTCCAAAAAGATATGGATGGTAAAAACTTACTCAAAGTAAAGATAAGCGGAAAAGGACAATCCACACGATACGCAATCAAGGCAAAAAACATCGTGAAATTCTTAGCCCTCTACGGTCCAGGGATGGAGTTCGGCTCATAGATTATTATTAAAAACACGAAAACATGACAGTAAAAATACTTACTCAAAAGGAAAAAGGAATGAATAGGCACTGGAAGAACTTCGTAGACAAAGACTACCTCGGCGCTCACAACCTCGAACCAGGCGAAGAGATGCTCCTGACAATCGAACGATTCGAAGGGGAGGAAGAAGTCGCAACAGGAGAAGGAAAGAAGGTAAAACAAGTACTATACTTCAAAGAAAACGTTCCAAAGATGATACTGAACGTAACAAACGCAAACATGATAGCAAGTTTCTATGGATCCCACCCAGACCAATGGGTAGGAAAGCAGATACAGCTACATAGCGCATCAGTGAAAGCCTTCGGGAAGACACAAGATGCCCTACGCATCAGAGACTTTGTACCAAAGAGAGAAGTCGACTCAAAAAAATACATCGCGAAGTTGGAATCGCTCACAGACCTTGAAGAACTCAAGAAATACTGGCAACGACTCCCACAATCAGTCCGTGATGTAAAAGAGATAGAGGATGTAAAAGACTTAATCAAAAACAAACTATCATGATCATATTAAAATCAGAGCAAGGAACCAAGGAATGGCTTGATGATCGGATGCAAAAAATCACAGGAACCAAGCTACCAAGTGTGATGGGTGACGACAAAGCCCAAGCAACCCTGATAGCAGAACTACTCGCAGAGGAAGCAACCGAGCAGGTAAAGACCATGAGGTCAACAGAAACAATGGAGAGAGGGAACGTAGAAGAAATATTCGCAGTCAAAGCATTTGAAAAACGAACAGGAAAACAAGTCGACAGGGTCGGACTATGTGTGAGCGAAGAGTGGGACTGGGTAGCACAATCACCAGACGGACTCATCCAAAACGAAAAAGGAATATACACCGAAGCCCTGGAGATAAAATGCCCAGACACAAAGAAAAGAATCCTCTACGAAATGCATAACAAGATTCCACTCTCAGAACTCGGACTCGAATCAAGCTTCCTGAAAGCAGAGATGATCGAGATACTGGAAAAAAACAACATAGACCACAACCCAAAGGCTGTGGTAAAAGACCTCCAGGAACTACTCCCCGAAGGACAAACAGGAAAGCCGAGCGCAGGCGCTCCCTTCCTCGGAATCCCCACAGAGTATAAGTGGCAAGCAGTCCACTACTTCATAGTAAACCCCGACCTCGAAACCCTACACTTCGGAGTCTACGATGCAAGAATCATCAACGAGGAAAAACAACTATACATAGTGTCGATAGAAAAGAAGAACGAAGTACTTCAAGAAGCCATAAGCGAAGCAAAAGAAAGACTCATAGAATTCAGAGCCAAGTGGCTACGATTCAGAGAGATAATATTACCAAGTAATTTTTAAAACATATGAAAGATATTATAAAGTTTGACCCAACGGTCGAAGAGTTAAAAAACATTGTAAAGAAAACAAGTAAAATCAACGCAACCGACCTCGAAGATAAAGAACAGCTGGAAATCGTACGATCAACAAGAATCGAACTGAAGACCGCCCGAGTAAAGATAGGGAAGCTCGGGAAGGAACTGAGAGAGGAAGCAAACGCGTACCTTAAAAATGTACTAACAAAAGAAAAGGAGCTGATTGGAATCATAGCTCCTGAAGAGGATCGACTCAAAGAAATCGAAACCCAAGCCGAAGAGATAAAAATCAAAAAAGCCCGAGCCGAGAAACTCCCAGCTCGAAAAGAAAGACTGTCAGAAATCGGTGACGGGATAGAAGAACCAGATGAAAACCTCCTGGATATGGATGCAGAATACTTCGAAGCCTACTACAACAAACGAGTAGCTGAAAAGAACCAGAAGGATAAAGAAGCCCTGGAAGCCAAAGAGCTTGAAATCACAGAAGCTCAAAACAAGAAGAAACAAGAAGAGCAAGCTGAGATAGATGCCAAGAAGGCAGAAATGGACGAGAGGCAAGCCGAGCTGGATAAGAAGGAGCGTGAACTGGAAGAGGAAAAGAAAGCCCGAGCGCGCGAAGAACAGGCACGTGAGGACGAGAGAAAGCGCCTGGCACAGGAAGCTAAGGACAAAGAAGAGGAAGAAGCAAAAGCAAAGCTACACTCTGAGGAAGTAGACAAGGCTGAAAAAGAGAAGCTCGAGAAACAAGAAGCATACCGAACCTGGAGAACAGACCTCGGCTGGACCGAAGAAACCAAAGGAGATTACAAGGAGCAAAACACAGGAGACAAAATCATCCTATGGAAAAAGCTCGGAGACTTTAGAATCAAATAGTATGTCAGTCTGCATAACACGAGAAGGAGATGGCTACGTTGCAACAGTCGAGGGGATAAAAATAACCTCACCCGAAAGGTCGACAGTTATAAGAACAGCACTCGATATTTATGGACTCAAAGACAAATCTAAATAACATAGAAAGTCTCACAATAAAAGTAATCCGACAGCACTGGGGAGGTAACGAAATCACAGGGAAAACACTTGCCCACACTATAGGACTCAAGCAAAGAGACTCAGGAAAAGAAGGAGCCGACATCCGCTCAATTATCAACTCAATCCGAAGAAAGGGAATACCAGTATGCGCAAACGGAAAAGGGTACTACTACCCAAGAAACCTCGAGGAGATTCACAAGTACAAAAAGTCACTCGAAGGACGACTCCGAAAAGCACGGGAAGCCCTCGAAGGAATAGAGCTATCACTCGGAACGTGGGAACGAAACCCTTCACTCCAAGGCATAGACGAGCAAAATATTTTAGAGATTTAGAACCAGAGGTACAAGCAGACATCTTGTTCTCGAAATGGATCCGTGCAAGGGACGGGAGATGTGTGAGATGTAAAGGAAAAGAAGACCTTCAATGCTCACACTACTGGAAGCGGAGCGAATGGATAGCACGATACGATCCTGAAAACTGTATAACCCTGTGCATAGAATGCCACTACAAAGGAGAGATGTCCTGGGAGCATGATAAACATGGAGCCTACAGAGACTATATGAGAAGGAGGCTCGGGGTGGCAAAGTTTGAATCACTCCGAACCAGGGTAATGAAAGCAAGAAAAGAAGAGGTCGAGAAAGAGGTAATCATTAAAAAAGCAATCAATCAATATTCATGAGATGGGAAAACTTAAAAGACTATAACTGCCCAACCTGCAGAAGCCCTCTTCAAGGGGATAAAGAGTTACATTTTTGTAAAGAGTGCAACTTCTCAATAAGAGAAAAAGTACTAAGCAGGATAACAAAAGGTAGTGATAGTTACAGGGAGCCGAATAGAAGTGATTGGGAATGGTGACATGAGAAAAATGCCAATGAGTCTCCGAAGAGAAATGGAAGCCGACCCGTACTACGATAGATGTTGTGTGACAGGTCAGCACAAAAAAGAAACCAAGATAGACTGGCATCACAATCTTATATTTGCAGGAAGGCAAGTGAATGAGAAGTGGTGCATCCTCCCCTTGGCTCGAGAGGTGCATGACAGGGTACACGAAAAAGAACTGAAGGACTACGTGGACTGGCTCATGCTAAACAGAGCAACCGAAGCAGAGATTATTACATACAGCAAGGCTGTCGACCTTGCATGGAGAAAAGAGCAACTCGATAAAAAATATGCACACAAAAAAAATATCCCTGTTCTATAGCATAACAGGACGAGAGGTAATTCCTCCAAAGATAACAGCCCTCGAGAAGAAAGAGAAGTGGATGGCAGTGGTCCAGGACAGCGTACAGTCCGCAGGGAAACCAAAGATAGTAAAAGTGACGTACGAGATATTCAATCCCGAAGTACTATCACAGCAGAAATTCTTCAATGGACCAGTAGTAGAATACTTCGCGATACAAGATCGTGATCAGTATGAAGGGCGGGTAACAAAAGAAGACAAAGACATGTACCGAGAAACAATCCTCGATGAGATCCTGGGATACAACATAGCTATCAAAGGAGGAACCATACGGAGAAGAGGTAGCTCATCAGACTTCCGAGACGTTCAGGAGTGGAGTGACTTCCTCAACACAGCGAAGGAAACAGTCTTCGAACCAAACGGGTACGAATTCCCTGACAGTGAAGAGTATGAAAAACTAAAGGGAGCCTACGGGGAAAGCAAATCAAAAGACATTGCCATCGAGCTTCTCCAAAAAAGAATGAGAGGAAAAACTGGGGAAAACTAACATGGGATAGAAAGGCAACAAGTGGTATACTTTATTCATAACAGGATATTATATTATGCAACACACAATCATTAAAGAGTTACTCAAAAGACCCATAGCCTACCAAGCTGTCATAGCAAAAACATTCGGGAGCGTAAAGCTCGCCCTGATGTGGAGTCAGCTATACTACTGGAGCGACAAGACCAAAGACAGGGAAGGATGGATATACAAAACCCAGGTAGAGATGTTCGATGAGACAGGACTATCCAGGAAAGAACAGGACACCGCACGAAAGCTCGCAGAGAAGCTCGGGGTCCTGGAAGAGAAGCTCGCAGGATCCCCACCAAAGATTCACTACAGGATAGACTTTGAAAGAACAATAGAACTGGTAGGTGAATACTTATCAAAAAACAAAACCAAGATAGTGGTAACTGAAAAAGCAATCACCCCAGGAAAGCAAGCTGTACAATTCTTTGACTGGACTGAGGGATCAAGAAACGAACTGCAAACTGAAATATTTGAATACTACTTAGAGAAGACAGGTGCAGATCCAAACAAACTCGGGACAGAGTTTAAAAAGTTTATCCTCTACTGGACGGAACCAAACTCGACAGGGACAAAGGTCAGATGGCAGATACAGAAAACCTTTGATGTCAAAAGAAGATTACTCACATGGCTCGGCAACGCTAAAATGGAAACCACACAAGGAAATCGAGCAGGTAGCGGAACAACAATATGATAGAGCTAAAGAAATACCCTATCATGATGAAGACAGGACTGATACATTGGGTCGCAAAGGAAGTCCATGACAAAGCCCAGGACATACTGGCAAATCAATCAGGTCACCAATTCATAAAAATCAAAGAGCTGGACATAACAATAAACACCGCAAACATAGAAGGGGTATACAACGACCAACAGTTCGAAGAGTACAAAATGATAAAGCAGGGCATGTGGCAATGTGAATATAAAGAGTGGCACACCAAAGGTAAACGAACATGCTACTGTAAAGAAGAATCCCTAAAGAAAATGAGACAAGCAATGAGGAGCGAAGAGATGGAAACAAGTCCATTGACCCACGAAGAACAGGAGCGAGCCTCCGAGCTGATGAAAGAGAATAAAGAAATACTAATACTCAGAGGGGTGTTCAATGGAGAAGTCAGAAAAGAAACACGTGATAGATTCATACAACAAAACCCAAACGAAACCATTAATCCTAAAGCAACAATTATATGATACAAAAACTAATGAACCTCAAATCAAAGAAACTGTTCTACGAACTCCTTGAGCGAAACATATCAAATAGTCTCATCCAGCTTGGCTTCCACATGTACGGAACCCTCGAAGAGTTACAAACATACTACGGATGGGAGGAACCATTCACAGAACCAGAAAGAGTGAAACTCGTAGAAGATACATTCAAAAGACTTGAAGCAGAAAAAATACAATTAGACTTTTACAAAAATAATCAAAATCAATTCAATGAAATCAGAAAACGACTTGAAGAAGGAAGCCTTGGACAATTTATCAGCGAATTTAATTCACAGCCTATACGAAGCGCAAATAGCAGTGAAGATGCTGGAGAAGATGGATCCAGAGGAAGTGGTAACGACCAGGGAGGAGATGGAATACACGACAATGCAAATGAAGAAGGTCAAAGTGTTAGCAGGGGAGTCGATGGCATTGTGGAAAGCAACCCTGCAGGACAGGATACTCCGATGGGGAATAGCGATGGACCTAAGGAAGACACACGAGGAGAACATGAAGGGGGCGGACCCCGAAGCATAACCCCAAACTGGTAATGAAAAAGCTTACATGGAAAACTGAAAAACGAAAAGTCCAGGACCTTGTCCCAGCAGACTACAACCCTCGAAAGATTAGTGAACAAGAAAGAAGAGACCTCGAAGAATCAATCGAAGAGTTCGGTCAAGTCACACCGATCGTAGTCAACATAGGAAAAAGGAAGGACACTCTAATAGGGGGACACCAAAGAACATCACTATATGCAGACCTCGGATACGAGACAGTAGATGTGATGGTTCCTTCCAGGGAGTTAACTGAGGACGAAGAGAGAAGGCTCAACCTCCGACTGAACAAAAACACAGGAACCTGGGACCACGACAAACTAAAGGAAATGGACCTGACACTCCTCCTGGAGGTGGGATTCGGAGATGAAGACCTTCAGATGTTCTTTGATGATGTGGAGATGTTCGAAGATAGCTTCGACCGAGGTGAATCAGTAAAGGAAATCAAAACACCTCATACAATGCCAGGAGATGTGTACCAAATGGGAGACCACCGAATCATGTGTGGAGACCCACTCAATGCAGAAGACATGGATACTCTCATGCAAGAAGACCTGGCGGACATGGTCTACTGTGACCCACCAAACAGTATCAGTCATGACTACAGTCGAGGCTTGAAAGGGGAAGGAAACTACAACGGGGTAAAAGATAAGAGTAAGAAGATAGCAGAGTATGCAAAGTTTATAGACCTGAGTATCCAGCAAGCCCTGGGGTACTCAAAACCAAACACTCACATATTCTACTGGACAGACGAAAAGTACATCTGGCTTATCCAGGAGATATACCATGCAAACAAAACAGAGAGTGAAAGGGTATGTCTATGGATAAAAACAGACCAGACACTAAAACCAAGCCTGGCATTCAATAAGATATACGAGCCATGTGTGTATGGGACCAGAGGTAAACCATTCCTGAACACAAACATAAAGAGCCTAAACGAGATACTGAACGCTGAGATAGGGGAAGGAAATCAGGTCACCGACCAGATACAAGACATGCTGACAATCTGGCTCGACAAAAAGAACTACGACACCGACATGCACACTCCAAACCAAAAGCCAGTAACCCTGGCGGAGAAGCCACTCAAGAGATGTACAGCCCCAGGGCATATCATCCTTGACTTATTCGGAGGAGCTGGAAACACAATCATCGCTTCACAGCAACTAAAAAGAAAGGCAAGGGTAATGGAGTCGGACCCCGTACTCGTAGACATAGCAGTCCAGCGTTGGGAAAACTTTAGTAATCAAAAAGCAAAAAAGATATGAGAGAATACCCAATAGAGTACATAGTATGGGACTTAGAAACAACAGGACTGAGTCACAAGAATTCAAACATCCTGGAGATAGGAATGTCACACGTGCATGGAGGAGAAGTCCTAAGCAGTAAGTCTTGGCTACTAAAAACAAGAGGAAACATCCTACCGATCATAACCGACATAACAGGAATCACAACAGAGGAGAAGAACGCTGAAGGGCAGGACCAAGAGAAAGCCCTGGAAGAGTTCCTCGGACACATATCAAACTCCCACGCAAATGTAACACATAATGGATTCAAGTTTGACATACCATTCCTTATAGGGGAGGTAGATAAGTTTGGACTATATAGTAAAGGGGACCTCGCAAGACTTGAAGATAAACTTTTTACTACAGGACTTGATACTGCCGTCATGGTAAAAGCAGATAAGCTTGGAATGAAACAGAAGTACAATGAAACTTTCCGAACCTTCGCAGGGAGAGTAAACGAAATAATAAGAAAGGGAGTGAAGTACAACCTGAAGCTATCCTGTGAAGAAAGGGGAATAGAAATGGGAACAGCTCACCGCGCACTCGGAGATGTGGAGTCGACATTAAAACTATATAAATCACTAACATCATGAACATAAAACAAGGAGACATATTCAAACTCGGACCACACACCTTAGGATGTGGCTCAAGCATGGACTCAGAGTTCGTGGACAAAGTGATGGAAGTACACAAAGAGAAGGTTCGCGTGATACTCACGGACCCACCATACGGTGTGGCATACGTAGAAGGAAAGAAAGACTTCGCCAAGCTCGGGAAAGAGAACGTCAAGAAGATTCAAAACGACCACATCCAAACAGACGAGGAATATAAAATATTCACAAGTAAGTGGCTGGATCCAATCAAGAAGCACCTGACCCCATACAATGCCTACTACATATTCAACAGCGACATAATGTTCCCATCACTCCGAGAAGGACTATCAATGTCAGGATTCTACTACAGCCAAATGCTCGTGTGGGTAAAGAACACCGTAGTAGTAGGAAGAAAAGACTTCCTTCCGATGCACGAGGTCATAGCATACGGGTGGCACGGTAAGCATAAAATGGAGCAGAGCAAGGCAAAGAGCGTTATAAACCACCCCAAGCCAGCAAAGGCAAAGCTACACCCAACCATGAAGCCAATAGGACTCCTCCGAAAGCTCATACCAAACAGCGCAAAAGTAAACGAAACGATATACGATCCATTCGGAGGGTCAGGCTCAACACTCATCGCATGCGAACACCTGAAGAGGAATTGTGTAATGATTGAACTGGATCATGAATACATCGCAACTATCATAGAACGGTGGGAAATACTTACAGGAGCTAAAGCAAAAAAGATATGACCGAACAAATAAGAAAAAAATGGCAGAACCTGGTATACAGAAACTGCCCATGTTGCAACAAAGCATTAAAGAGGGTTCCAGAAGCAACGTACGTCCAAGCCTGCCCAGAATGTGACTTCGCAATCTCGGACAAGAAGTACTACCAGATACTCAACGACAAAGAACACCTTATTCATACCTTCATGTCGGACAACGAAAGGGATTCATTAAAAGAAAGGTTAAGCGAACAATAATATGCACGAATCAGAAACAACCAAAAACGAGAACGGGGGAACAGATGTAACAATCAAACTGGGGAAGGTGGCTGAGAAGGAACCAAAGGAGATACAAGATGCCCTGACAAAGATAATCAAAGGGATAGCGAATAGAGAAGTGACAGCGACCCTGATACATAAGACAACAGGGAGTCACAGCTCAATCAAGATCGGAATGTCAAACGTCCGAGCCTGGGCAATAGCAGGAGCAGACTCGCTGATAGAGAAGGTCGGAGGAGGAAGAGGAGACTTCTTCATAGTCGAACACGAGGAAGGAATTGTTAGAGTAAGCACACTACGATAATGAGAAAACTCATAGAGGGAGTGAAGAGATGGACTCACGACAAACTACACTGGGGGTATCCCATAGAATGGAGAGTCTTAGAAAAAGGAAAATCAGAATCCTCAACCTGTAAGTTTTGTGAAGGTAGATTATTAAAAGATAGCACTGGAGCTTGGTTCCATATAAAAAATCATGACAATATTAGATAAGATAAAAGGAAAAGAGCCACAACCAAATAGAAAGGATCGAAGGAAATCAGCTGGGATATTCCCACGAATAGGAAACCTTATAAAAAGGAAGGTTCAAATTGAGGATCGGATAAAAAGAAGAAAGGCAACCTTTGCCCGGGAGCGAAACAAAGCCGGGAACACAATCACAATGAGACTCCTCCGAGACATAGAGAGACAGACGATCGCTCGGAGAGAAGGAGTCAACTGGAAAAGGGTAGTACTAACAAACAAAGTAAACCCAGGAGCCACTGAGTTTGTAATAAAGAAAACAGCATGTCGAGCTTAGAGGCATACGGTCACGAGATAGAAACAAAACAAGCTGGACCAAACACTTACAAGGAATGCCGTCACTGCAAAGCAACCAGTATGGGTAAGCAAAACACTTTGTGTCCTGAAGCCAGAATGGTAAGCGTAGAAGTGATGAGGCTTGAGGTTCGCCAGGCAGTGGAGAGACTCGGAGAAGGGAAGTCGGGAAGCAAGATAATGAAGAAGGTCAACCGCCTATACAAAAGGGGAATCAAAAAGACCATCGACCAGGAGGTAGAGATAAGACTCGAAGCCTTCAATAGGATGGTAAAGCCCAAGCCAACCTGGATACCCGGGAAAGCCTGGGAATGGATCAAAGGAATAGTACTGAAGGAATCAATAGAAGTTTAATCAATTAAAATAAATAACATTATGTCACCAGACGAAACACCAAACACAACGCAGGATAACGGTCAACACTTTGGATTCTCAAAAGCGCTGAGAATACTAAAGCAAAGAGGAAAGGTAGCACGTAGACAATTCAGAGATACTTGTCACATAGAGGCTCAATACCCCGATGTGGATAGCAAGATGACGAAACCCTACCTTATAATGATTAAGGGAGCTGATACATTCCCAGTAGATTTGTCATGTGAAAGCATCTTCGCACATGACTGGTACTTTGTAGGACCAGCCGAAGTAGAAGAGACAGAGGATAAACTATCAAATCCAGAAATGGAGGAGAGCCAAGACACCCAAAATTCCAACGGGGAAGAAGGTACAAGGAACGTCACTGGACCTTCAACCGTAACAGACCAAGTTACTCCAGAGCCAACAAAGAGAGACCATGAAGGAAGACCAATGGCACACAAGCCTTCGTAGGTAGGCAAGCAGGGGAGAACATCCCCTGAAGCCTGCCCATCAGGGTGGAGCAGTACGTACTGAATTTATAGGTGAAGTCTAAAAGCGGTCACCTAACCCGGGGAGTGTAATCTCCGGGACAATCGCAAGTAGCTTACCAAGGAAAGCACGGAGCTTATACCTCCGAGAGAGTACGTGCAAGTCGTACCTTGCGAACATTAAAACTATGCTACAATAAATATATGAAAGACAAGAAGGATAACTTGGGTCACACGACACCAAGCCCTGGGTCTGACTCAAGCAAGAAGCCCAGAAAGAGAAAAAAGAATAGAACTAAAGCGCAATGGATAGAAAGAGCGCAATTTTTTGGTATTCTGAACCCAGAAAAGATGACCGTAAAGGAAATGCATCAAGAATTAAAAAGATTGAAAGACGAAGGATTGATAGAGGACGGGAGAAAACAGAACGGAGGTACAAAAACTCCAACTGCTGAAACCCCTGCAGGTAAGAAAGCACATGACCTATACGAAGAACACTCAGAAGGACTGGTGGATGTGGTAACTTTCAACAAAGAAACAAACAAAAAGGAAAACAAAAGACTGACCAGGATAGAAGCACTCCTCGAAAAGCTCCACGCCTCAGGAATGAAAGGAGACGTCCGAGCAATCGTAGCCTACCTGGACCGAGTATCAGGGAAGCCACGCCAGACCCTGGAGACTGGAACCATTAAGAAAGACGAGCAGAAGGTACCAACACCACAAGAAAAGAAAGCAGTCGAAGCCTACATAAAAGCAATGGAATCATGATGGAAGATATAAAAGAGGAGGCGATCAAGAACTCCACGTACGTATGGATCCAGGAGAAACAGATCAAGAATGAGAACGGTAAGGTCATAAAGATAGGACCAGATAGCCCTCACTACTTCCTGAAGGACCTGTATACAGACGAGGCAGATGAGATAGCAGTAGTGAAGCCCTCCCAGGCTGGAGTGTCAACCTGGGCAATCCTGACTGAGCTACACGATGCGCGGTACTGGGGAATCAACCAGATACATACCCTCCCTGCAAACAAAGACGTCCAGCAATTCGTGCCATCAAAGATAAATGAAATCATAAAGCACAACCCCGACATACGAACAGGAATGGATAAGAAGAACGTGGATGCCGTATCACAAAAGCAATTTGGTAAAGCCTTCCTCTACATCAAGGGAACCAAAGGAGACTCAGATACCCTCATGCTATCCTCAGACCGCAACTGGTATGACGAGCTGGATGCCTCAGACCAAAGCAAGATTGGAGCGTACGAGTCCCGAATGGAGGGAGAGTCCTCACTCAGACAAAAGCGATACATCTCAACACCAACACTTCCAGGATACGGGATAAGCCTGAAGTTCGAAGAGAGCGACCAGAAGCATTGGAGATTAAACTGTGGACACTGCAACCACGAGCAACACATGACCTTCCCCGATAACATAGACATGAAGAAGGAAGAATATATTTGTAGCAAGTGTGGGAAGCCTCTGAAGAAAGAAGACATCCGAGGTGGGAAGTGGAAGGCAAAATACCCAGACCGAAAGGTAAGTGGATACCAGATAACCCAAATGATATGCCCCTGGATAAAACCAAGCGACATAGTCCAGACGTACAGAGATGCCGAGCTGGGGAAGAACGAGATGACAATGGAGTACTTCTACAACCACAAGCTGGGGCTACCATACGTGGAAGCAAGCTCACAGATTCCAAAGAGCCTCATCCTGCAGAATTGCCGTCAGAGAGACCACCTGGAAACAGATAGCATTATGGGTATGGATGTACAGTTAAACGAACTGTACGCCATCCTGGGGAGTAAGGAGGGGATATACGGGATACTCAGACTCAGAGACAGCGAAGAGTTTATACAGAGCGGAGGAACAACAGGAAAAAGCAAGTGGGATAGATGGGCGGAAGTCATGGAAGCCTACAACGTACGGTACTGTATTATCGATGGGGGATTCACACCCAATGAGGTAATAGAGAACGCCGAGAAGTTCCCAGGAAGAGTGTGGGTAAACTGGTACAAAGACGACCCAAGTAAAGACAAAATCATCCGATGGGCAGAGGGAGACTTCACAAAGAAAGGATCAAGGGCAATCGATGAGTACAAAGTACTAACCGAAAGAGACCGAGCGCTGGACCTCCTACTCGCACAGCTGAAACATGGAGCGCACACATTCTTCTACTCACCTGAAGACCAGGGAATCAAAATGCTCATCAAGCACATAGAAACAACCTACGCCAGAATGGTAACAGACCGAAAGGGAAACATATCAAGGGAATGGGTATCAACAGGGAAGGACGACCTACTCCATGCAATGGTATACTTTATGATAGGACGAGAAAGGATGTTGTTAACCGAATCTTAGTATTGCAATTACAAAAATAATGTTACAATAAAACTACAATGGCAAAAGAGAAAACACAAACACTCTCACCTGATGCTGAAGACCTCGACCTGGGGACAGAACAAACTGAAAAGGATCGACAAGATAGCTTAGTCACATTGTGGACCAAGCGTTTTGCTCGTGCCGAGAGGTATAGAAAACCAATAGATAATAAGAACATGAGGATGTACAAACTGTACAAGGCTTACCGAACAGCCCAGAACTACGCTTACGGTACCAACCTTATGCCACCCATTGGCTTTGAAATTATCGAGACAGTAAAGCCAAGACTATCCTCAGCAAACATCAAGGTAAACATCCTACCAACCAAGAAAGAGGACATTAACAACCAAGCAATAAACTCATGGGAAGACCTCGTGGAATACAACCTACAGGAAGCAGGATTCAAAGACCTGAAGATTGATTGGATCCATGCAATGCTTCTATACGCAAACGGAACCATTCAATTCATGTGGAACGGAAGAGGAGTAGACCTCGAAGTTGTGGATAACTGGCTCCTATACGTAGACCCACAAGCAGGGAAGAGGATGAAAAACTCACGCTGGGAAATCAAACAAAGCTTCAAAACAAAAGCAGTCCTGGAAAAGAATGAGAAGGAGCGGATCAAGAATGAAGAAGAACCCCTCTACTCAACCACCAAAGGAAAAGACAAGGAAGGAAACGTGATAAGCGAACCTCTCATAAAATCAAAGGTATGGAAGGACATAGAAGACGAACAGTCACGCTCTGACGACCCCAGACGTGACCGCCAGAGACTCAATACCCTCAAGATGGGACAAATAGACGATGGCACAAAGAAAGGGTCTGCTACAGGAGAACCAGACACAGGAGGGGAAGACAAAGATGAGGGAGATAGAAACATAGAGATACTGGAATGCTTCGACCATGTCACAGGAAAGCTTCAGGTAATCTTCAACAGAAAGGTAGTAGCGAGAGACGAAGAGAATCCGTACATTAACATAAACAAAGGGCGAACATTTATCGACCTCCCTGACATATCCGTACCGTGGGAATACTACGCAATCGGACACCTGGAACCTGTAGAGACAACCATCCATGAGATAGCTGACTCACGAAACCAAGCCATGGATGACATCGTATTCTCCCTGGATCCAATCCGAAAGCTAAAGAAAGGGAAGGGATACAAAAAGGAAGACTTCAAACATAGCCCAGGAGCGATATGGGAACTCGATAAAGCAGACGACATAGTCTTCGAGAAGCTCCCAGAAACATCACGAGCATGGGTAGAGAAAGACAATATGCTTCGAAGGGAAGTACAAACCTCACTTGCCCTGTCAGAGTATACTCAAGGGTCACCAAAAAGCTCACAGGAGCCAGCCTCAAAGGTAGAGATACTCCTCGCTCAATCAAACATCCGATTCAGTATCCTGGTGAGGCAAATGGAAATCTCAATGACCGAGCTGACCAACGCAATCATCCAGATGAACCAGGAGTGGCTCGATGAAGAAATGTCAATGAGAATCCTCGGAAATAACTTCAGGTTCTCAGAGTTCAAAGCAAGCGACAAAGAAGTAATCGTGGACGCTCAAGTAGACATCGAACCAGATAAAGAGAAGTCAATCGAACAGCAAACAGAGGAGGTCATGAAGATGTATGAAATGTTTGTAATCGAAGACAAACCTGAAGGAGGAAGCGAAGAAGAGATAATGCAGTGGAAAAATAAAAAGAACACACTGCAACGCTTGATCGTTGACAAACTTGGATACGAGGAATATGCAGATATCCTCGCTCCAAAGGAAGTAGCAAAACCAAAGGAAGAAAAGGTGGCTGAAGCTCCCCCTGGGAACGTACAAGCCAGACCGCCAGAGAGTCTGGCTATACCGCAACCAATAGCAATGTTGGAGCCAGAGGTCGAAACAGGAGAGCCACAAGGGTTACTCCAAAGCCTCCTTGGTGGAGGAAATTAATCGATAAAAATAAAAAACATTATGCAACAATTAAAAAATAAAATAAGGCTTGTGACATTTATTCCGCTGACAGTACATAATGGGGATGCAGATGCCTCACTTGAAGGGGATGCAATCGACACAAAGAACGGTGAAAGCCAAACCTTTGACTCAGCGCTTGTCACAGCCGTGATAGGAGAAGTCGGAGCAGACGTGGATGTTGCAACCGTAACAATCCAGGAAGATGATGCATCAGACTTCAGCTCACCAACAACAGCTCAAGGAGGAGAAGCTGTAGATGTAGTAGCAGGAGACCTGACCCAAAGCTTCCAAATCCTACGAAGCAAAAGATACCTTCGAGCGTTACTCACAATCGAAGAAAGCGGAGCAGGAGATGACGTAGAAATCGCAGTAACAGGAGTATTGGCAAACTGGTCAAAACCATTCCCAATAATCTCATAGGTCGCAATTACAAATAACTAACTAACCAATCACTATGGATCAAGAAGAAATCATAGAAGGACAAGAAGTAGAAGCTGTAGAACAATCAGTCATGGATGAAGTGAACGCACTCGTAGCATCAGCTATGGAAGGAGTCACAGAAGACATGACAAAGGACGAAGCAATCGATGTACTTATCCAAGCACTCGAAGCCTCAAAGGGAGGAGAAGAAGGTCAACCCTCATCAGTACTCGGAGGACTCGGGGACACAGGAGGATTTGAATTACCAGAAGACGAAAACTAAACATGACAGAAGCAGACCGAGAAAAAGCCATACAAGAAGGACTCGCTATCCAGGAACTGCAAAGACAGTTAGGATGGAAGATACTCCTTGACCACATCCAAACGGAAGTGGATAGAGCCATGCTCGAAATGCGTAACATGGAACTGCAAGGCAAAAGCCTTCAGGATATAGGGGTCGAATATGTAAGCCAGGTAAAACTCATCGAGGGGCTTGATAAAGTCAAAGCGATCGTGCGAGACATCGAGAACCGAAGAGAGTCAGCAACATTATGAAAAACTTCATAGACAAACTCATGGCACTCAAAGGGAATGTCCAAAGCGGAGTAAAGAAGGCAGGAAACAATATTGCGGACCTCGCAAAGGGAACCCTGGAGAACATGAGCGACGTAAAAGGACGAAGGGAACTGATGGACGAAACTGCGAGGGAACGAAATAGACAGCTCACAGAAGACGAAGGAGAAACCATGAAGGACTACCAGTCACGAATGGGAGAGGATGATGAACTATTCCAAACAGGATACATCAGCATGCTCAAGAAACTATTAGGAGAATTAAAATAATCATATAACTATTATGCCAAAAACCAACGACAATCCAGATCTCGACTTCGAAGCACTTCTCTCAGAGGAGGAGGAAGTAGAAGATACTGAGACCGAAGGTGAAGAGGAAGAGGAAGAATCTTCTGAAACTGATCCCGAGGAAGTAGAAGAGGAGGAGGAAGATGAAGAAGAGGGGGATATAGATGACAAATTCAAAGGCAAGACAGCCAAAGAAGTAGTCGACATGTACCGAAACCTCGAATCAAGCGTAGACAAAAGAGCCGTTAAAAAAGCTCAAGAACTACTTGCAAAGAGCGGACTGAAGCTAACTGATATGCCAAAGAAGGAAGAAGAGGAAGAGGATGACTTCGACCTGACTGATGAGCAAATCAAAAAGATGACCCCTCGAGAATTTGCAAAGTGGGCTGATGGTAGAATTGCAAAGAAAGCAACAAAGATAGCATCAGACCAAATAGCACGGTCAAATGAAGTACGAAGAAACGTCAGCAAAGAGATTGCTCAAACATTGATAAAGCACCCTCACCTGAAAACAAACAAAGAATACAGAGCAATCGTTCTCGACAGCATAGAAGCTTCAAAGTCGAGAGGAAAGAACCTCTCACTTAAAGAAGCCTGCGCACAAGTGGACAAAGCAATGAGTATTAAAGTGGAAGAAAAGAAAGAGGTGAAGAAGAAACCAAGAACAGCCATGGAAAAGAATGAAGGAATAGACCCGAAACCTGAGAAAGATAAAGACGACGTGGTTCAAGGAATCATGGATGCAGGTGGAAAAGGTGGACAAAAACTTGGAGGACTTGGATTCTAAGTGTTACAATAAAATATAAGGGTGGAAGCAAAACCTACCCGTGACCCCAAAGGACCCGCACTCGGATAATCCCAAAGGATAATCCAAAACGGAAATGCAACCAAAAGTGAATGACCCAAAGTCAAGGTCGCCTCACTATTACAAATTAACCAAAGTAAAACACTATGGCAACAAGAGACACATCAAGTGTAGCAGGACGAAAGTATGACGTTGCAGATGTGGTATCCCTACTCCAAGTAGACCGATACCCAATGCTCGCTATCCTGACAAACGCTGGAAAGGATCCAGTAACAAAGAAGGGACAAGCAATGAAGAAGAAGTCAACAATCGACCCAGAGTTCAAATGGTTCGAAGACGAGTTCGGTTCACGAACTGGTGCGACAACTACAGGACAAACAGGGAAGAATATTGCATCAGCACCATCAGTGGTGCTTGCATCAGGAGAAGGTGCGCGATTTTCAGTCGGTGACGTGATTATGATATTCCACGCTTCAGGACCATTCAGGTTTATTGTCACAGCAATTTCAACAGATACGCTTACGCTATCAAACGAGATTGGTGGACAAACTGGAACAGAAGACCTATCATCACTAACCGTTTGGATCATCGGAAATGCAAACCAAGAAGGTGCGGGTCTACGAGAGATCAAGGGAACTACATCAGTAGAAAAAGTAGGGTACTGTCAAATCTTCCGAACACCGTTTGGAGTTACTGAAACATCAGCTAACACACAAACGTTCATCAAGGAGAATGACTTTGCACTACAGCGAAGAAAGAAAGGAATCGAACACATGATTGATATCGAGCGAGCTTTCCTATTTGGAAAGAAGAGCAAAGATACAACAGGTTCTCACCCAAAGCGAACAACAATGGGAGTACTTTCAGAAATCTCAACATACGCAACAGCGAACGTTGATACAGAAGCTGAATTCGAGACATTCTTGGAATCAGCTTTCGCCTACGGTAACACCGAAAAGTACGCTTACTGTTCAGCCTCATTCATTTCACAAGTAAATCAATGGGCAAAGAACAAAGTAACAATCGTACAGAGCGAGCAAACATACGGTATAACAATCGTAAAATACATCTCAGCTCACGGTACGCTTAACCTCATCAAGCACGAACTATTGTCAGGTGCAAAGTATGGTAACTACTGTGTCGTTCTCGACATGGAGACACTATCATACCGATACCTCAATACTCGTGACACTAAGCTTCTGACAAACCGTCAGCAACCTGGTGTCGATGAAGTAATTGACGAATACCTATCAGAGGTAGGACTTCAATTCGAGCAAGAAAAGCGACACGCAATCGCATCAAAGGGAGCATTGTAACCCTTCGATTGTACTTGGCTCCACTCGTCTGATTGATGGAGCCAAGGCAATCAGGATGGAATCGAAGGGCATCCTATTAACCAATAACCAAACACATAATCATGGGAACAGAAAACAAAACAGAACGATACGTTTCAAAATATAGCCAGCTAAGAATCGTACTAAAACCCTCATACACTTCAGAACTAAATGGAAGAGTACTAAGTCACAAAGGGGAAGACGTGCAATTCGAGGGAGGCTTCTATGAGACAGATAACGCAAGCATTATCGAACAGCTCGAGCAACGACCAGAGTTCGGTTCAATCTTCATCAAGGTACCAAGTGATACTAAAGATGCAGTAGAACATCGAAACGACATGCTTAAAGACCTTGAGGATCGACAAAAGGATATCGAAGCACGAGAGAAAGCCTTAGCTGAAAAAGAAGCAAAGCTAAGCAATCAGGAAACAGGGAAGGTAGATGAGCTTGAAGACCTTAAACGCACAGCCTTGAATGAAATCGCAGAAGGTCTTGGAATAGACAAAGATGTCTACAGGCCTGGACAATCAAACGATAAGGTAATCAAAGCGATCAAGGAAGCTCAATCGGTCCCTGGAGAAGGTTCCGAGGGGGCATATTAACCCGAACAGTCGAACTCGGGAATTATAAATAAGCTACATTCACAATGAAAACAACCAAAACAACAAAAGAGAAAGCCCTGGACTTCGCAAACCAATCAAAGGTAGAGCGAAAGAAAGGCTACTCAAAGCTTCCATACGATGTACAAATGGAAGTACGTTCAATCATTGAAGCGCGAAGAGGAGTGATGCATGTAAACGGGAAGCTCAAGTTCACGGACAAAGAGCTGGCTCGTCAAATTGCACACCTTGGAGCAAAGCGAGATAGATTCATTGCAGGGGTTCCAATCCTCGACAAGAAGATATCAGACCTTGAAACTGAATTAGCACAACGTAACGAAGCATAACTATGGCAGATGTAATATACAACGCATTCAAAATGAACATCATGAATGGAGGTATCGACCTTGATACTGACACCATGAATGTACTGCTCGTAACGTCGAGCTACACACCAGACCAGGACACTCACGTGGACCGAGCTGATGTGACCAATGAGGTAACAGGAACAGGGTACACCGCAGGAGGAGCCGAAATTGCCAACGGTGCTGTGACTCAGGATAACACTGACAACGAGGGAGTATACGATGGGGATGACGTAACATGGTCATCATCAACCATAACCGCCCGAGGAGCAGTGATATACAAGTCAACAGGAGTATCGGCAAACGACTTGCTCGTTGCATACTTGGACTTCGGAAGCGACAAAAGCTCAAGCGCCGGAAACTTCACCATTCAATGGAATGCTGAAGGGATCGTAAACTTGGGATAAACATTTTGTTTCCACTCTGTCCCTTACGGGGGATGGGGATGGGAATACAATCACTATGGCATACTTTGGAACACAATCAGCAGACCTCGAGAAAGACTCTACACAGAGCTTTTCTATAACTGATGCCTCTCAGACAGGGCTTGGCATAACAGGAGACCTCACTTTTGAAGCTTGGATAAAACAAGAGTCTTTAGCCTCGGCAGGTAACAACAGGGTGGTTTTTGCAAAAAAGACAACAGGTGGTGTGGACGATGGGTATCAATTGATGATTTCATCAAGTAACGATAAAATGATTTTTACTATTGGAGATGACTCATCTAATAGCTCAAGTTTTGAATGTGATACAGCTTTTGTTTCAGGTGACGTTGGTAAATGGATTCATATAGCTGCAGTTCTTGATGTTTCTACTCCAAGTGTTGTTTTTTATATAAATGGAGTAGCACAATCAACAACAACTAATAGTTCAGCTGCCACAGCTATTGGTTCAAACACCGAAGCTTTTGGAATAGGTGCAAAGCCAGGTGGTAGCACCTCAAACCTTTTTGACGGGCGAATAGCAAATGTAAGAATATGGGATGTTATACGAACACAATCAGAAATCCAAGACAACGCATGTCTCGCACTTGGAGCTACAACAAATCTGCAAGGAGAGTGGGCTTTCAATAATGCTCTCACAGACAACTCAGGAAACGGAAACACACTCACAAATAACAACACGGCAACCTTTGTGACAGATGCCCCTACTTTTTGTCTTATAGATAGTGATTACAGCGATGCAACAAAAAGCCTTGACCTGGAGGAGGGTAGCTCACAATATGCTTCTATCGCTGATGCAAGTCAAACAGGACTTGCCATAGCAGGGGATATTACAATAGAGGGTTGGTTCAAGCTTGAAAGTCCTGGAATTGGGCAAAGACTTGTTGGAAAAACAAAAACAAATCAGTATGGTTATTCGTTTTACCTAAACTCATCAAATAAACTTCAGTTTTATTATAAAGATTCCAGTGCTAACACAACAAGAATAGAGTTAGACGCCGCACTTTCAGGTTCACAGTTAACTGACTGGGTTCACCTTGCTGTTGCTGTTGATGTGTCAGCTGAAACCGCTTCATTTACTATTAACGGAGTAGATGGAGGAAG